>CEST01018517.1_pt1 | contig 31494 bp, 23 predicted proteins | sample 326921 | NCBI WGS metagenome assembly CEST01 (sample SAMEA2621509, study PRJEB7988) | marine metagenome | biome: marine biome (ENVO:00000447); feature: surface water layer (ENVO:00002042); material: "saline water (ENVO:00002010), including plankton (ENVO:xxxxxxxx)" | depth 5 m
ATAGTAACTCGTTTTATTCCTGTACTTTCTATCATTCCCAAAAAGCTGGGAAGAGTTTCTGCAGGAGTTTGGTCATCCACACCAATTCTACATTTTACAGTGATTTCAGCGTTACACGCATTTCTCATCTGATCTAAGCAACGCCGAACTAAACTTGGTTGCGTCATAAGAACTGCACCAAAGCTACCAGACTGAACGCGATCAGATGGACACCCAAGATTCAAATTTATTTCAGGATACCCGTGCTCAGCACCTAGCGCAGCGGCTTGGGCCAATTGGGTGGGATCACTACCGCCTATTTGCAAAGCCACCGGGTATTCCTCAGTGTTGAAATCCAACAAGTGTATTGCCCCACCCAACACTAAAGCAGGCGCTGTAACCATTTCTGTGTAAAGAAGAGATTTTTTTGAAATTAAGCGATGGAAATAGCGGCAGTGTGTATCCGTCCACGCCATCATTGGCGCCACACTAAATCGAGCACTTTTCAACAAATTATCTTTATCAGTTGCGCTCAAGCCTAAGTTCCATAAAAGTTAAATATTAAAAGGGCAAAAGGCACTTTTTTCAATCCATACGTTGTCAGGGTTTAATTTTTTAGTTTATTTATCGTAAAGGTAACAGTTTTCAACCCTTAATCAAAACTCCTAAATCAGCAACATTTGTGCCCGTAGGTCCAGTAATCAATAATGCGTTTGCAACCTTTAAGGCATTATAAGAGTCATTATTAGAAAGCATTCTTTCCGGATTAACGCCATGGCTGTCCATTATATTTAACGTAGTGTCACATACAACACCACCTGCTGCGTCCGTTGGACCATCACGTCCATCAGTTCCTCCCTGCAAATAAAGCCATGGCTCCTTCCAGGCTTGTTCGCGAGCCAATAGTGCGACACGCAGGGCAAGTTCTTGATTTCGTCCCCCCTTCCCTGTTCCATTAATATTGACTGTTGTTTCGCCGCCGAAAAGATGGATGCCACTTTCACTAGATGCAACACGCTCAGCCGCAGTTGCCACGTCGCCGATCAATGGGTTAAAGTGCACAGTTGCCCGCTCAAGATATGCATACATGGCTTCAAGGCTTAATTTATTTGAACCTATCAGCGTATTTTTTGCTTTTGGTAATTTAAAAGACACATCAGTACGTTGCAGCAGCACCCGTATAGAGGCTGGTATGCGATCCCAAACGCCCATAGTTTGTAAAGCCATGCGGGCTTCTTCTCGGCTCCCAATAGGCGACGTAGTGAGACCGCTGGCCACCACACGCAAATCGTCACCAATTACGTCCGATAAAATTAAACTTCTTACATAACTTGGCGCAGCATAACGCAACAGACCACCACCTTTTAGTAAAGATACTTGCTGACGAATGAGGTTGATAGTTTTAATATCTGCACCAGCTGATAGCAAAATAGAATTTAAATCAATTTTTTCGCTTAAAGAGACCCCCTCACAGGGGGCTGGTAGCAATGCTGATCCACCACCAGATATCAAACACAATATTGGACGGCTAACTTTTGATGCACGTTGTAATGCTGCGGTGACTGCTTCACTCGCCCTCAAGCCAATTTGATTTGGAATTGGGTGCGCAGCCGCAAATACTTTAACTCCAGGAAAATCAACAGCATTTTCAGGATTAGTTACAACTATCGCTTCCGAAAAGTCCTTCAAGACATCGATGGCAGCTCTCGTCATTTTGACTGCAGCCTTTCCTACCGCTATGATGGTTGGCACTTCGTCGTAACTAAGTAACTCACACCTCACAGCAGACATAGGGTCTGCCGCTTCGATCCCTATCAGAAAAGATCTTAAGGCTTGGTCATAATATTCATGCTTCATTTCCATCGATTTCAGAGTATCCAAGACTTATCCACCGAATTCAGAACAGTTAAAATATGCCAACGCAGCCAAATGAAATTCATTACTTTGCAATGGCACGAGCTTTGACAAATACTAGATCTTAAGGCGGTTAATCAATAGTACGAATTTAGTAAAATAATTTTCAAGTTCATATAAATACAAATAATACTGAAATGTAAGGATATACTATGAGTAACTTTGATGAAGATCTTTTTATGAAAGGTTTGGAACAGCGTAAATCTACACTAGGGGAGGAATATGTTGCAAACAATCTAGCTGCAGCAGATAAGTTTACTCTCCCATTTCAAGAGGCAATGACCGCCTGGTGTTGGGGGTTTGGCTGGGGTGATGAAGCAATTGATGCCAAAACAAGATCAATGATGAACCTCTCTATGATCGGCGCATTAGGTAAAATGCAAGAGTGGGAAATTCACTGTAAAGGCGCCTTAACTAATGGTGTAACTGTGGAGGAAATTCGAGCAATTATACATGTGATAGGTATTTATTGTGGCGTTCCGCAGGCACTAGAATGTTTCCGCATCGCCAGAAAGGTATTAAGTGAGGCAGGACTTTTGGAATAGAATTTATATTTCTAAAATTCCGTCACGGAACGGTTGCAAAGCTAAGCTAAACCACTTGAGTGAAAACTGCTCATATGAAGGAGAGGTCCGTTATGACTAGTCAACCCTACCCACATCTATTCGAACCACTGGACTTAGGTTTTACTCAATTAAAAAATAGAGTGGTAATGGGTTCGATGCACCTAGGGCTCGAAGAGGCCAAAAATGGTTTTGAACGTATGGCAGCCTTTTATGCAGAACGCGCAGCTGGTGGCGTAGCTTTAATTGTAACCGGAGGAATTGGCCCCAATCCCGAAGGTGCAGTGGGCCAAGGCGCCGCAGTTATGACAACGCCAGAAGAAGCTGAAAAGCATCGCATAGTGACTAGTGCTGTACATAAAGCGGGTGGAAAAATTGCTATGCAAATTTTACACACAGGTCGTTACGCATATAATCCTAACGCCGTAGCTCCTTCGCCCATCCAAGCGCCAATAAATTTCGTAAAGCCAAAAGAACTGGACGAAGAGGGAATTCAAACCCAAATTTCAGATTTTGTGCGAGCAGCAGCATTGGCTCAATCCGCTGGATATGATGGTGTAGAAATCATGGGGTCAGAGGGATACTTCCTAAATCAGTTCATTGCACAAAGAACTAATCATCGGGTTGATGCGTGGGGCGGTAGTTATCATAATCGTATACGCCTAGCAGTCGAAGTAGTGCGGCAAGTAAGGCAAGCGGTTAAGGAAAAATTTATTATTATTTACCGACTTTCTATGATTGATTTAGTTGAAGGAGGATCAACTATTGAGGAAGTCATCGAGCTAGGAAAAGAAATTGCTGCTGCGGGTGCCACAATATTTAACACCGGCATTGGATGGCACGAGGCTCGCATCCCTACAATTGCAACTTCAGTCCCGCGCGCTGCTTTTACCTGGGTAACTGCTAGGGTACGAGCCGAAATGCCTATACCCGTCATAACATCAAATAGGATCAATACACCCGATGTCGCCGAAGCCATATTAGCGCGTGGTGACGCAGATATGGTCTCAATGGCTCGACCATTTCTGGCTGATGCAAATTTTGTTAGTAAAGCGGCCGAAGGAAGAGACGACGAAATAAACACCTGCATTGCCTGCAATCAGGCTTGCCTGGACGCAATATTTAACGGCCAGATCACGTCTTGCCTAGTCAACCCATTCGCCTGCAACGAAACAGAAATGGTTTTACTACCCGCAGCCGTTATTAAAACAATAGCAGTTGTCGGCGCAGGTCCTGCTGGCCTAGCAGCCGCAACAACTGCTGCGCGACGGGGGCATAAGGTAACACTTTTTGACGCCGCCGATGAAATTGGTGGTCAATTCAATATTGCTAAGAAAATTCCTGGAAAAGAGGAGTTTTACGAAACAATTAGATACTTTTCAAAAGAGATATCGCTTAGTGGTGTGGTCTTAAGACTTGGTGCCCGAATAAAGCACAAGGATTTAACTAGTTTTGATGAAGTTATACTGGCAACCGGCGTCAAACCAAGAACGCCAGAAATTAATGGTGTTCAACACCCTAAAGTGATGGGGTATCTGGATGTTATTAACGGTGCGCAGGTTGGTAAATCAGTAGCTGTAATTGGTGCAGGCGGTATTGGTTTTGATATCAGCGAATTCTTAATCCATACTGGCGCTTCTACGAGCCTAGATATCCCTGAGTTCATGAAGGAGTGGGGAATCGATATGACGTTCAAAGCGCGTGGGGGTGTTGAGGGAATGGTCGCTAAATTTAACCCTCCAGCCCGCAATATTTACCTTTTACAACGGAAAGCAAAGAAGGTTGGCGCAGGTTTAGGCAAAACAACCGGCTGGATCCATAGAACAAACCTAACCAAACGCGGTGTACAGATGATTGCTGGTGTTACATACAACAAAATTGATGACGAGGGATTACATATTTCAGTTGGTGATGAAAACCGAGTGTTGCCAGTCGACACAATAGTGATTTGTGCAGGGCAAGACCCAGAACGTAGCTTGGCCGAACACCTACCAAAAGCTCATTTGATAGGTGGGGCTGATGTGGCGGCGGAATTAGACGCGCGGCGGGCTATAGATCAGGGCACGCGCCTCGCACTAGCTCTTTAATAGGTTTAGCGCTCACGCAAGTCATTAATTGTTAAACTAGGCGTGATGGCGTCAGCCGCTACATTAAGATCAAGTATTGCGCCACTTGGGCTGGCCAAGGCATGGATAAAAGCTGCTTCAAAATCTTCAGTTTTTTCAACGCGTTCCGCATAAAATCCATAGGATTTAGCAAGCATAACAAAATCAGGGTTTATTAAGTCAGTACCACTTATTCTTGATGGATAATTTTTTTCTTGATGCATTCGGATAGTTCCATATGTGCCATTATTAACAATGAGCACAATCGGACGCGCGTTAGATTGCAAAGCGGTACCAAGCTCTTGGCAATTCATCTGGAAATCTCCATCACCAGAGAAACATACAACGCAACGTTCTGGACACTCTAGCTTTGCAGCAATAGCGGCAGGTAGCCCATAGCCCATCGCGCCAGATTGTGGTGCAAGCAACCGCTGTTTAGCAGAAAATTGCATGAATTTATTTGGCCATATAGCAAAATTTCCAGCTCCATTTGTCACAATAGCATCTATAGGCAAGAGTTCTTGAACCAAAGTAGAAACCACGCCCATGTCTACAGGACTTGGCTGAACTTTCGCTTGTTGAGATATTTCAAAGCCTTTACGCCCAGCAACGACCCAGCTTCGATCAATTGACAGCTCAGTAGGCACCAAACGATCATTCAAATCGTTCAGTAACGAGCTCGGATTACAAATCATAGTTAAATCAGGTGATACATATTTATGAAACTCGTCACCAGACCGATGTGTTTGAACAATCCACTGCTCCTCACGGTCATCTTTAAATAGAGTAAAAGCATCAGTGGTCATTTCACCAAAACGTACGTTGATGGCTAGAACTAAATCCGCTTGAGACAGAGTCTGTCTCGTATTTTCTGACATTCCAACACCTGCTTCACCTAAAAAGAGTGGGAGCGTGTTATCGAATAAATCGTGGTAACGAAAAGCAGTCACAACTGGAATATTTAATCTGACTGCGCATTGATTTAAAGCAGCTCTATCCTGGGCAGACCATCCACCACCTCCAACAACTATAATAGGGCGCTTTGCCGTTTTTAGTTTTTCCGAAACTCGCATCACGTCAAAGTGCATCGCTCCAGCCATGGGAGTGGATATCAGCCGCATTGGGATTTCAATTTCAGTTGTCTGTGTTAGAATGTCTTCTGGCAATGCAATGACTACAGGGCCCGGCCGGCCAGAAATTGCTATAGACCATGCTCGGCGTACAACCTCAGCTGTGCGGTTAACATCTGTAATTTCTGTAGCGTATTTAGCAATGGATCCATATACTTTTCTATAGTCAAGCTCTTGAAAGGCTTCGCGACCTTGATGCTCTAAGCCAACTTGGCCAATAAATAATATCATTGGTGTTGATGCCTGCATTGCTGAGTGCACGCCAATACTCGCATTCGTCGCACCTGGCCCACGGGTTACGAAACATAATCCAACTTCCCCTGTCAATTTAGCCCAAGCTTCGGCCATGAAAGCAGCGCCGCCCTCATTACGGCAACTCGTAAATTTAAAGTCAGAAATATCGCAGAAGGCGTCTAAAACAGATAAGAAGCTTTCTCCTGGCACACCAAAACTTTGCCGCGCACCCAAAGCTATTAAAGTTTCAACAACGGCTTGACCACCAGACATTTGTGACATTTCTAAACCAATCTTAAATATTTAGTAATAACACTAAGCAAAATATTAAAACGCGACCAGTACGTTAAACAATTTTTTTGTTTTTAAATTTTAATGCTTAAACCATAGGAGATAAGACTAACGAATAGCTTGGCCAATTATTTGGCAAAAATGGATATCAGAGTTGGTTCTAAAAAAAATTAAAGAGCTTCACAACGTAGGCATAAAAAAATTTTGTGATGAATAAGGGGATTCACCTTGATTCCAAAAAGAAGTATGACAAATTGTGGAGTGAAAGGGTAATATGGTGGAAGCAGATTTTGTGATTGTAGGTTCAGGTTCTGCTGGCTCAGCGTTGGCATCCCGCCTCAGCGAAGATGGAAAAAATTCGGTTCTAGTTCTAGAATATGGCGGAACTGATTCAAGTCCATTAATCCAAATGCCAGGCGCCCTATCCTTGCCTATGAATATGCCACGTTATGATTGGGGATATTTTTCAGAACCAGAGCCCCATCTTGGTGGCCGGAAGCTGGCTTGCCCTAGGGGTAAAGTGATTGGTGGCTCATCCTCTATAAACGGTATGGTTTACGTACGCGGCCACGCAGAAGACTATGACAATTGGTCAGACAGCGGTGCGGAAGGTTGGTCATATGCAGACGTCTTACCCTATTTTCTTCGTATGGAGAATTGGCATGAAAGTGGGCAAGGAGGCGATCCCGAATGGCGTGGCAAAACCGGCCCCCTGCATATTACTCGCGGTAAGCGAGATATCCCGTTGCATAAAGCCTTTGTAGACGCAGGATTTCAAGCTGGGTTCGAAATAACCAACGACTACAATGGCGAGCAGCAAGAAGGCTTTTCGCCAATGGAGCAGACGGTTTGGAAGGGACAAAGGTGGTCAGCCGCTAACGCATACTTAAAACCTGCGTTAAAAAGGTCCAATCTTGATCTGCATAAATGTCTGGCGCGACGTATTATTATGGATGGCCAGCGCGCAGTTGGCGTTGAAGTACAGCGTGGAGCAGACATTTATGTAGTTCATGCACGTAGAGAGGTTATTATAGCAGCGTCAGCTATCAATTCTCCAAAATTATTAATGTTGTCAGGCATTGGCCCAGCAGCACATATTAAAAAAATAGGTATTAATGTTATAGCAGACCGCGCAGGTGTAGGACAAAATTTACAGGATCATTTAGAGTTATACATCCAACAGGCGTGTACCCAACCAATCACTTTATTCAAATATTGGAACCTGTTTGGAAAAATGCGTGTTGGACTTGAGTGGATGCTAAAAAAATCTGGGCCAGGCGCCTCAAATGCCTTTGAGTCTTGCGCATTTTTGAGATCCAAGCCAGGTATACGTTATCCTGATATCCAGTATCATTTTTTACCAATTGCAGTACGTTATGATGGACAAGCCGCCGCTGAAGGGCATGGGTTTCAGGCTCACGTAGGTCCGATGAGGTCGGCCTCGCGCGGTTCAGTTGAACTAAATTCAGCCAACCCGGAAGACAAACCAAAAATTTTATTTAATTATATGTCTCAGCCACAAGATTGGGAAGACTTCAGACACTGCATAAAACTTACCCGTTCAATTTTTGGCCAGGCAGCTTTTGATCCCTTCCGAGGCAAAGAAATTCAACCTGGCATAGGTGTGCAAAGCGACGAAGAGTTAGACACTTTTATCAGTGAGCATGTGGAGAGTGCCTATCATCCGTGTGGTACATGTAAAATTGGCCGACGGGATGATCCGATGGCTGTAGTCGACCCAGAATGTCGAGTCATCGGAGTGGGCTCATTGCGGGTTGTAGACAGCTCAATTTTTCCAAGGATTCCAAATGGGAACCTCAACGGACCGTCAATCATGGTAGCCGAGAAAGGCGCTGACCATATTTTGGGTCGTACCCCCCTTCCAAAAGACAATCGCGCGCCCTGGATCAACCCTCGCTGGAGAACATCAGATAGGTAAATGGGTATAGCAAAATAACCTTAAAGTTTTAAAAGTAATCCAGCACAAAGGACGAATACAAATCTCATTTAGCCGACTTGGGTTTGGCCTCATCAATCTAACCAGGAGATACAATGCCACCAGAACTTTATAATCAATTAAGTAAATTTTTAGTAATGGACAAAATAAATTAAATGGCTCGGCGAGGACGCAGGCAAAGCGAAACAAAAAATGAACTTGCCCCAAGTTTAAAGGCAATTGGGGGAACCTATAAGCCGTTAGGATTAATAGAAACGAAAGCCATTGCAGATGCTGCAGTCGAAATCATGTGTACTGTTGGGTTTTCTGAATGCCCAGAACCAGTAGCTCAGGAACTATTGCGATTTGGTTGTCAAAAAAGTGGAGATCGCGTCTACTTTGTGAATAATTTGATAGATGAAGTGTTGGATAAGATGTCCAAAGTGGTAACTCTATACAGTCGATCAAAAAAAGATGACCTCCATGTAGGTAAGTCGGCCAGTTTTGTTGGAACTGGAGGCGCATCTCCGTATATTCTAGATATAGAGACCGGTGTCTATCGTGCGTCAACACTCAACGATCTTTATGATAGTGCGCGTTTATGCGAGCAATTGGACCATATTCAATTTTTTTCACGATCTTTAGTCGCCAGAGATATAAATAACTCCCGTGACTTGGACCTCAACACCGTTTTTGCCTGTATTCTTGGAACGCAAAAACACATCATGACAAGCGCGTCGGAACCTGATCATGTGGCTGAAATTGCCGAAATTTGCTATTCTATTGCTGGATCAGAAACTGAATTTCGCGCTCAGCCCTTTGTATCATTTAACATCAACCACGCCGTGCCGCCTTTAAGATTCCATGCCGAAAGCTTTGCAGTTATGAAAGCGGCAATACAAAAAGGCTTCCCTGTACATGCTAATGTTTTTGGCCAGTTGGGAGCATCAAGCCCAGTAACAACAGCTGGTTCTGTTGCGCAGACCTTAGCCGAAGCATTGGCGGGAGTAGTGTATGCCCACTGTATAGATCCTGAAGCGAAGGTGATTGCAGGTCCAAGGCCCATGATTACCGATTTGCGGACAGGAGGCTTTTCAGGTGGGTCTGGCGAACAAGCCCTTGCAACGGCTATGTGTGCGCAAGTTATGCGATACTGGGATCTACCTTGCTCAGCTATTGCTGGTGCCACAGACAGTAAGTCAGCAGACGCCCAATCTGGATTTGAAAAATCTCTAACTGTGAACACAGCCATACAAGCGGGAACAAATCTTATCACCCAGGCAGCTGGAACACAGGCAGGTCTTATGGGGGTTTCCCTTAAGGCATATGTCATTGATAATGACATGTTAGGTTCGCTCCTGAGGGCTAATGTAACTCCTACCGTATCAGAGGAAACCTTAGCACTCGCTTCAATATTAGAAGTTATACAAGGTGAAGGTCATTTCTTGGGCCAAGCAGAAACCTATGCCAGAATGAAATCTGATTTTTTATATCCAGAAATCAGTGACCGAAGATCAATTGACGAATGGGGCGCAGGAAAACAGGAAACCCTCGAGGATAAAGCTAAAGTAAAGGTTTTAGAATTGTTGGAAAACAAAAATGAGAATAATCTTAACGCAGATCTAATGCGAACCCTTATTAAAAAATACGGCCTATCTTTTGACCTTTTGAGCCTACAACCCAATAGTGCTATCAGTTCTTAGCAGTCAAAAGCCTAAACCAAACATTTATGAAATTTATAACTTAAATATTAAACTATTTTTGCAAGTGTCACTGACCGTAGATAATCTTCAGTGATACCTTCAGCTGTTTCAACAATCATTAGGCCACCCTCGACAACGTCGAGCACTCCAAGATTAGTAATGATACGGTCTACAACACCGGCACCTGTGAGTGGTAACGTGCATGCAGGTAGAACTTTGCTCTCACCTTTTTTGTTAGTATGATCCATTACGACAACTACCCGGCGCACACCTGCGACCAGATCCATAGCGCCACCCATCCCCTTAACCAGCTTGCCTGGGATCATCCAGTTTGCAAGATCACCATTTTCGGAAACTTCCATCGCACCTAGAATGGCCATAGCAATTTTTCCACCGCGGATCATGCCAAACGATGTAGCACTATCGAAATAAGCCGTTTGGGGAAGTTCTGTTATAGTTTGCTTGCCCGCATTAATTAAATCTGCGTCAACCTCCTCCTCGGTCGGGAAAGGCCCCATGCCAAGCATACCATTTTCTGATTGTAGCGTCACTTCCACATCCTCAGGGATATAGTTGGATACTAAAGTTGGGATACCTATTCCTAAATTAACATAGGTACCATCTTCCAGCTCAAGAGCAGCACGGGCTGCCATTTGATTGCGGTCCCAACCTTTTTTGTCATCGGCCATCATGATGCCCTCAGTGTGCGTTGCTCAATACGTTTTTCATGATCACCCTCTATTAAACGGTGAACGTAAATCCCAGGCAGGTGGATGAGGTCAGGATCAAGGCTACCAGTCGGCACTATTTCTTCAACCTCTGCAACGCAGACTTTACCGCACATTGCAGCAGAAGGATTAAAGTTTCGGGCCGTTTTGCGGAATACTAAATTTCCTGTTTCATCAGCCTTCCAAGCCTTCACAATAGACACGTCGGCAAAGAGACCAGTTTCAAGAATATAGGTTTCACCATTAAATTCTTTATGCTCTTTTCCATCTGCAATCACAGTGCCAACACCTGTTTTTGTATAAAAACCAGGGATTCCACAACCAGCAGCGCGCATACGTTCAGCCAACGTGCCCTGCGGATTAAACTCTAGCTCTAATTCTCCAGACAAATACTGCTGCATGAATGTGTCATTTTCGCCTACATAAGAGGCAATCATTTTCTTAACCTGGCGGGTTTGGAGCAAAATACCGATTCCAAAATCATCAACACCAGCATTATTGGACGCAAATGTAAGGTTTTGAGTTCCGGCCTCCCGAATTGCGCTCAGCAAGTTTTCTGGTAATCCACAAAGCCCAAAGCCACCTGCCGCAATAAACATTCCGTCAAATAACAAACCGTCCATGGCCTCACTGGCGGATCCATATACTTTCTTCATAAGTAAATTGTCCTATAAATCTGAATTAAGATTAACAAACACTGATACACGACTGGGTCAAGCCTTCACATAATTTTTAACTACGGTTGGCGGCTTAACCACTGGTTTGCAGCTGTAAAGTTGCCACATTTAAACGTCTGTAAAGGCTTCATAAAAATGGTAAATCAACTAAGCTTGCCTTTACCTTTCGTCCAGCTGAACGGCACAGCGTAACTGTATCACCCACATCACAAATATGAGAGATCAAAGCATAGCCAATATTCTTCTTAAGGCGTGGTGACCAAACACATTGTGTCATATCTCCAACTTTTGCGCCATTAAACAAAATATTCTCCCAATGAAATGACAACGGATCCGCTACATCCCCTTCGAGAACCAAACCAAGCTGGTGTCGCTTCGGTCCCTCGGCATTAATATGTCTTAGGGCTTTGATGCCCACGACGTCATCTGCAACATCCAGATCAATATATTTTCCCAGTCGAACTTCAAAAGGGTTAGTAGTGTCATCAGTATCAGAACCACAACTTACCAAACCACTCTCAACCCGCTCTGGAGATGTTGGACCACCATTACCAATGCCATAAGGTTGGCCAGCCTCTTTCACGATGCTCCACAGCTCGTCACCGCGGGCACCGTCTCGAAGATAAATCTCATAACCACCCTGTTTCGACCAACCAGAACGCTGTACCGCTACTGGAATTCCATTAATTTCTGTTTCAGAAAACCAAAAGTACTTTAAATCATGGACCCAATCTCCAAAAATAGAGGACACAACTGCTGCCGCTTTTGGACCCTGAACTGCAAGCGGGGACACATCTGGTTCGCTAACTTTAACATCGAAGCCGCGCTCGGCTGCGATAGCGCGAGCCCAGATCCAAATATCACTATCAGCTATCGAAAACCAATAAAGGTCATCACGTAATTTCAACATAATTGGATCGTTGATTAAAATACCATCATGATTGCACATTGGCACGTATTTTCCCTGTCCAACCTTACATTTTGATAAATCTCGCGGACTCAAAATTTGAGCTAATTTGCTAGCATCTGGCCCTTCCAGCTGGACTTGACGCTCGACACCTACGTCCCACATAACCACTCCATTTATGAGGTCCCAATACTCTTTTTCTTTGTCACCAAAGCTGGCGGGCAAAATCATCCGATTATAGATTGATACACTAGTGCAACCTTCTGCCACGATCGAGTTAAAAAACGGGGACGGCCTCAAACGAGCCGTTGGGAAAATCTGAAACATTTTTTACTCCTGTGCTGCCTACACTGACCCCTTTAATCCAAACGCTGCAGAGTCGGGAGGGCTCCTAGCGACAAACTCCATATGCTACGCGACACTACTTGATGCTAGAACAGCTTGATGAGTTTACTTTTTTTGGTATCGTGTAATCAACTTGGAGGGTTTTATGCTCAACTCTAGCATTCGGCTCAGCGTCGATATTGGCGGTACATTTACAGATGTGGTCTTGGATAAAGGCGACGCGCTGATTTCCACAAAAGTATTGACCACACACCAGACCCCAGAAAATGCAATAATTGAAGGCATGTCCGATGTCTGTAAAAAATCAGGTGTGAACCCAGAGCAGATCAGCCAGATTATACATGGCACCACATTGGCGACGAATGCGTTAATAGAACGGCGTGGCGCAAAAACGGCCCTAATAACAACCAAAGGTTTTCGCGATGTCATCGAAATGCGCACTGAAAGCCGTTTTGAACAATACGATCTGAACCTTACTCTGCCAGACCCTCTACTGCCTCGCAATTTTCGTTACACAATAGATGAACGTATGCAGGCCGATGGGAAGGTTCTCATACCCCTTAACTGCCAAAAACTAGATTTATTGGTTAACGAGATTAAGGCTGCAGGATTTGAAAGTATAGCAATTGGCCTTCTTCACTCATACGCAAATGACGCACATGAAACCATGATTGCAAAAGTTTTGGCTGAACGCATACCTGACGCAATGGTGTCTGTGTCATCACAAGTCAGCCCACAAATGCGGGAGTATGAACGCTTTAATACTACAATTGCTAACGCTTATATTAAGCCTTTAATGAAGTCCTACCTTAGTCGCCTGAAAGAACGTTTAGCTAATGAGCATGCAAACTGCCCGATTTTCCTAATGCACTCCGGTGGTGGGATAATCAGCCTAGAAAATGCGGCTGAGTTTCCTGTTAGACTAGTTGAGTCTGGCCCTGCTGGTGGCGCTGTATTTGCCGCGCATGTTGCTGCCCGTCACGGGTTGGATAAGGTACTGTCTTTCGACATGGGTGGCACAACAGCAAAAATTTGTTTGATTAAAGATCAAACACCTAAAACTGCACGGGCCTTCGAGGTTGCACGGACGTATCGTTTTAAAAAGGGATCAGGCATGCCAATCTCAATACCTGTGATAGATATGGTCGAGATTGGGGCTGGTGGCGGTTCGTTAGCGCATGTGGATAGCATGTCCCAAATCCGTGTGGGCCCTGAAAGTGCAGGATCTGAACCAGGACCAGCGTGCTATAACCGCAGTGGTTTAGAGCCAGCCGTAACCGATGCAGATTTAGTACTTGGAAAATTAGATCCAACAAATTTTGCAGGGGGCAGTATTATACTGGATCCATTGGCCAGTAAAACAGCCTTACAGCTACATTTGGGTGACGCCCTTAATATGAATGCGCAAACAGCAGCGTTTGGCCTATCTGAGGTCGTGGATGAGAATATGGCTAACGCAGCAAGGGTGCATGCTGTCGAAAATGGTGAGGATTTGAGTGAGTTTACGATGATCGCTTTTGGTGGAGCAGCACCACTGCATGCGGGTAGGTTATGCGAAAAACTTGGTATCAAGAGGATGTTGGTTCCTACAGGTGCTGGCGTTGGATCCGCCATCGGCTTTCTATGTGCGCCGTTCAGTTTCGAGGCTAATCGAAGCCAATTTATGCGCCTGTCATGCTTTGACGCCAATGCAATTAAGGTAATACTTAACGACCTGAATTCAGAGGCGACTACCTTTGTACGCAGTTGTAATCCTTCGGCTCCTATCGCAGCCGAGTTTAAGGTATACATGCGCTATTCTGGCCAAGGCTGGGAAATTCCAGTTCAACTAACAAAAGCCCAAGCCCAGACCCCTGATGTAGATACATTTCAGGCGCTATTTGAACGCGAATATACACTCTTGTTTGGTCGTATTGTAGATGGATTGGACGTGGAAATTACAGTTTGGTCTGTAAATGCAACCACACCAGCTCAAGCAGTTACTCCAGTAGAAGCTATCCAAACCTTGCAGACACTAACCACAGAGAAAACTAGGGCACTGTTTGATCCATCATTAGAGATAGTAACAACGGCAGCTGAGTTGCCCCGCGCTGACTTGACACCTGGCCAACAGATTGGAGGGCCAGCAGTAATTACTGAAGATGAAACTACAGTTGTAGTTCCAAGCTCGCGCGTAGCCACAGGGTTGTCTGATGGCACAATTGATGTTTCTGAAAAAAGAGTGCCTTGATGTATTCAAAATCTACCAGACCCCAACCGTCAAATGTGCAATATCAGGTTATGTGGAACCGATTAATCTCAGTAGTAGAGGAACAAGCACAAGCACTTGTACGCACCGCCTTTTCTACGTCAGTTCGTGAGGCTGGTGATCTGTCTGCAGGGGTCTATGACAAAGACGGAAAAATGTTGGCACAAGCAGTCACAGGCACGCCAGGGCATGTCAACGCTATGGCAGACGCAGTGGCCCATTTCATCAGGCGAATTCGACCAGAAAACTTTGCTTCTGGCGACATCTATATCACAAATGATCCTTGGGAGGGCACAGGGCACCTCCATGATATCACAATCGTGACACCAAGCTTTTACGGTGAAAAATTTGTTGGCTTTTTTGCATGTACCGCGCATGTTGTTGATATCGGCGGGCGCGGGTTTGGAGCAGACGCTAATAGCGTCTATGAAGAAGGCCTATATATTCCTATTATGAAGTTCGCTAGTCGCGGCACAGTGGATGAAACACTCATAAAAATTATTCGTGGAAACGTGCGTGAACCAGATCAGCTTGTGGGTGATATCTATGCTTTAGCGACTTGCAATGAAATTGGTCATCGCCGTTTGATTGAGATGATGGACGAGTTTTCCTTGAGTGATATATGTGGCATTTCAGACTTCATTTTAACTAATTCACGCCGGGCAACACTGGAACGGATTAATTCATTGGTAAGGGGGGTGGCTCAGGGTGAAATGCGCAGCGACGGCTATTCGCATCCAGTTGACTTAAGAGTGAAATTGAGTATCCAAAAAGATAGAATTCTTTGCGACTTTAGTGGTACATCAGGCTTGGATAAAAAAGGAATAAACTGTCCTTTAGTGTATACAAAAGCATATGCATGTTATGCGCTAAAATGCGCTATCGCGCCTGATATTCCTAACAATGCAGCAAGCCTTGCTCCCTTTGAGATTATAGCTCCAGAAAATACTATTGTTAACGCCTTGCACCCAGCGCCTGTGGCGCTTCGACACGTAATAGGCCACATGGTGCCCGATGCAGTTTATGCGGCTTTAGATCAATTACTACCTAACCTAGTACCAGCCGAAGGCGCAGGCTGCCTATGCAACTTCCAGGTTTCATTACGCCCACGCACTGATGTGCAGGCACCACCCAATGCCCGTCGGGCAGAGGTTTTGACATTTAATTCTGGTGGTTCCGGCGCACGTCCAAAACTTGATGGAATGAATGCCACTGCGTTTCCTAGTGGTGTCATGACAATGCCCGTAGAGGCAACAGAGCAGGTTGGACCAGTTATTATTTGGCGCAAGGAACTGCGACCAGACAGTGGTGGCGTTGGTCGCCATCGTGGTGGATTGGGGCAATTCATGGAAGTTGGCGCACAAGAAGGTCATGAGTTTGACATTCAAGCTATGTTCGATCGTCTTGATCACCCTGCAAATGGACGACAAGGCGGGGGTATGGGAGCACCTACAACAATAGCATTAGATAATGGAACAGCGATGAAAGGGAAAGGGAAACAATTTGTGCCGCACGGGCACCGAGTTTTGATGGCTTTCCCCGGCGGTGCCGGATATGGGCCGTTGTCTGAACGGAATGGAGCTGAAATTTTGCGTGACCTTGCGGCTGGGTATATTTCAGCAGAGGCTGCAATCGATTTTTATGGACTAGATGTTGCAACCGTTTCAGACACCCTTTCTAAGGCTAAAAAAGGACATGTTTTTTAAATGTCATTTTTACAGACTTCACCCAAATCTATGCATTACGATGTAGTCATTATTGGTGGTGCCATGTACGGAAGCTCTACCGCTTGGTGGTTGTCTCGTAACACCGATTTTAGCGGATCTATATTGGTAATAGATAGAGACATGAGCTTTGAATTTACCTCAACTAGTCATACAAACTCTTGCATTAGGCAACAATTCTCAAACCCTACCAATATCCAAATCAGTCAATTTGGCGCAGAATTTATCAATAATTTCCGTAGTTTTTTTGATGATGACCCACGAGTTCCAGATATTCACATCCAGTCATATGGTTATATGTATTTGGCTAATAGTGTCAGTTTTGCGGCAAGCTTAAAAGAAAGCCAAGAGGTTCAGAAAAAGTGGGGAGCCGGTACAAAACACATGAGCCAAGCAGAAATTAAAGCCAACTACCCGTTCTATAATGTGGAGGATATTGTTGCTGGCAACCATAATTTAACTAATGAAGGTTATTTCGATGGTGCCACCATTTTCGATTGGTGGAAACGCATCGCTCGCGAAAAAGGAGTAGAGTACATTGAAAATGAGGTGACCAAGATTGAAGTGAGAGGCAAAAGGGTCACAGACATAACTTTAAAATCTGGGGAAAAAATAATCTGTGGTACGTTAGTTAATTGTTCAGGTCCACGCGCTGCTAATACCGCGCGCATGGCTGGTTTAGATCTGCCGGTTGAACCACGTAAGCGCTACACCTTTATATTTGACGCCAAAACGCCATTAGATCAGGATTTGCCCCTTACCATCGATCCCACCGGCGTCCATATGCGAACTGACGGTAAGTATTATTTAGCCGGTTGCGCACCAGACGAAGACCATGCGGTAGGTTATGATGATTTTGATCAGGACCACACAATTTGGCAGGAGAAAGTTTGGCCTATAATAGCCACCCGTGTTCCACAGTTTGAAGCTGTGAAGTTGATCAATAGCTGGGCCGGGCATTACGCATATAACACTTTTGACCAAAATGCTGTGATTGGGCCTCACCCTGAGGTTAGTAATTTCATATTTGCAAACGGATTTTCTGGCCACGGCTTCCAACAATCAATGGCAATGGGCCGTGGGATTTCAGAGATCATAACCTACGGAGCTTATCGCAAAATTGATCTTACACCCTTCGCATACCAACGTATTCCAGACGGTAAACCATTCTTAGAAAAGGCAATAATCTAATGAAAAAACTTGTTTTGACAGGTGCAGGGGGCCGACTAGGTTCCTACTTACGCGAGCCACTTACCAAGATGTGTGATGAACTGATATCAACGGATCAGGTAGAAGATCTTGGTAAACTCTATCCGGGCGAGCAATATATTAAGGCTGACCTGGGAGCTCTTAATGAAATGGAAACGGTCATTGAAGGGGCTGAAATGGTGGTACATTTTGGCGCAATTGGCGACGAAGCTGCGTGGAACGCAATTTTACATTCAAACATCGTTGGTTCGTACAATGTTTGGGAAGCCGCCGCACGTGCAGGTGTTCGGCGGGTGATATATGCCAGCTCAATTCATGCGGTCGGAATGTATCCAAAAAATCAACGAATTGACACAGAAGTACCGCACCGACCCGATACTTATTACGGCCTTGCTAAATGTTTCTCCGAAGATTTAGGCAGTTTATATTGGGATAAAAAGGGCATTGAAAGCGTTCATATGCGCATTTTATCTGCAGCCCAAGTCAATAATGCTCGGTCACTGGGTACGTGGCAATCATATGACGATGTGATCCACATGGTGCAGTGCGCTATTAATTCACCGGTCACGGGATTTTCCATTATTTATGGAGTATCTAATAATGATCGATGCCCGGTAGACAATCATAAAGCGAGCTTTCTGGGGTACCGTCCAAAGGATAATGCTGAGATATTTTCAGAAGAAGTGTTGGCCAATTCAGAAACTTCAGATCCTAGTGATCCAGGTCAGATGTGTCATGGTGGACCGTTTGCTTCAGTCAAGATTGGGTTTTCTGGAACAGCAGGGATGAACATCGTTCAAGATAAAAAAGAAAATTAAAAAATAGAAGTACCCTAACTACTAACGTTATTTTATCAAATTAAAAAAATTGGAAACCTTATTAAATGACTGCTCTCTTTAGTACGTTTAAAATCAAAGATATTACTCTAAAAAATAGAATAGGTATGGCACCAATGTGTCAATACTCAGCTGTCGATGGTGTAATGAATGACTGGCACCGGAGCCATTTAGGTGCGCGCGCCATGGGCGGGGCAGCATTGATCATCTGTGAAGCGACAGCCGTCTCTCCTGACGGGCGCATAACCCCTGGCTGCACTGGGCTTTGGAACGAGAAACAAATGGAGGCTGTCGCTCCAATCAATGCATTTATTAAAAGTTTGGGAGCAGTTCCAGCTATTCAAATTGGACATGCAGGGCGTAAAGGAAGCGCTCACGTTCCTTGGGACGGCGGTGCGCACATACCAGATAACGATCCAGTAGGTTGGCCAACGATTAGTCCAACTAGCCAAGCCTTCGATGCGGACGGAACACGCCTGTGGAAGGAACCACATGAGATGAGTATTGCAGATATTGAGGCAATGAAAGAGAGCTTCGTCGCAACAGCCAAACGTGCGTTGGAATCTGGATATAAAATTCTTGAGCTACATGCCGCACATGGTTATTTACAGCACTCATTTCTTACTCCCTTGGTAAATACTCGAAGTGACGCCTATGGTGGAGATTTGCGTTGCAGGGCAAGGTTTTTATTGGAAACAGCAGCTGCAGTCCGAGACATCTGGCCAGAAAATTTGCCACTGGCGACACGTATTTCCATACATGACTGGATTGAGGGTGGCCACGGTATTGAAGAGAATATTCAGATTGCCAAGTGGCTCAAAGAAGTTGGCGTAGATATGATTGATTGTTCTGGCGGTGGAGCAACACCCCAAGCAAGAGCAAGTATAGGAGAGCGAACTACTGATCAGGTGGGCCTAGCAGGGGAGTTGCGTGCGGCAACAGGTCTGGCAACTATGGCCGTTGGGTATATTACTGAAGCCAAACAGGCCAACAAGCTAATAGAGGACGGTACATGCGACATTACCCTGCTCGGCCGGCAACTGTTAAGGGATCCTTACTGGCCCACTCACGCAGCCCAAATACTAGGTGACGATCCAAAACCACATATGCCTTTACAATATCATGTGGTGGCGGGTTAGGTGACTTGACAGAGACACTTTGATATTCTCAAAACAACTAATGACAAAAATAAGCTGCTGCAGCCCTGCCCGAGACGGCCAAAGCGATCCACCGATTGCTCCCAATCAGTATGGGCTTCATGCTGGCGTCCTGTGCGATATACCTGGTGGCAATGGCTTAATCGGTACCGATAGCCCACTAATCAAAATTGATGGTGAAGCTCCACAGCGTAAAACTAAAATTAAGCCGTTTCGTATGGGTCAAACACCAGTAAAAAACTGCGAATTTTCTAGGTTCATTGCAAAAACAGGCTACGTAACCGAGGCAGAAGTTTTTGGATGGTCTTTTGTGTTCCATTTGCAAGTTCCCAAGCACGTGCAAACACTTCAAGGCGCTCAAGGCGCTCAGTGGTGGCGGCGGGTAGATAATGCAACATGGCAATGGCCTACAGGTTCTGAAGGACCAAAATGCCATCCCGAGCATCCTGCAGTACACCTTTCATGGAATGATGCTGTAGCATATTGTGCATGGGCTGGCGGGCGGTTGCCGACCGAAGCCGAATGGGAGCACGCCGCGCGTGGTGGATTGGGCAATGTTACTTATCCTTGGGGCAATACTGAGCCAGACGATAACGGCCACCTACCTTGTAACATTTGGCAGGGCCAATTTCCCGATACTAACACACAGAAAGATAGCCATGCATTCACCTCACCCGCTCAGTCCTTTGCACCCAATGGGTATGGTCTTTACGGAATGTCTGGCAATGTCTGGGATTGGTCCGCTGATATGTTTCGTATTAAGTCAATGTCCAAAGTAGGCAAGATACAGGCTGCTGCCATGCGAGGCTATAGGATCATTAAAGGAGGCAGTTATTTATGCCATGCCTCTTATTGTACCCGATACCGCATCGCAGCACGCACTGGAAACTCACCTGATAGTTCAACAGGCCATACCAGTTTTAGAATTGCGTTTAACACAGCTAAAGCTTGAAAGTATAATCAGGATACCTACGGTACAGGGTACCAATTGCGTCGTATTAAAGGGACTTAGATTATGAACATTGATTGGACTACAAAGGGTACAGCAGCCCGCCGCGATCAATATTACGCAGCAAGTCAAAAAAAGTTTGTGCCTTTTTCTGATCCTCTAGTTTTTAAAAAAGGTGAGATGCAATATCTTTGGGATACAGAGGGTCAAAAATACATCGACCTTTTGGGTATGAATGTATGCGTTTCTGTAGGTCATTCTCACCCAAAAGTAGTATCAGCTGCCATGCAGCAAGCTCAATCTTTGACACATTGTACCACCATGTTTCATCATCCAGTGCCAGCCCATTTTGCTCAGGAGCTAGCTAAAACTATGCCGAAAGGAAATGACTGGGTGGTACATTTTACAAGCTCCGGTTCAGAAGCAATTGATCTGGCGATGGCCATGGCCCGTACTTATACTGGCAATGCAGATCTGTTGGCCCTTCGTTCAGGCTATCACGGCCCAACCTACGGGGCACAATCCCTTACTGGGATTGCAGGGTTTCGACATCCTGGAATGCCTGGAAATGTAGCTTTTGTTCCTGAACCCAATCAATATCGTGGTATATTTGGCGCAACACTAGAACCTTATCTAAATGAAATTGATATCACTATTTCCAGTGCAACCACAGGAAAGGTAGCAGGAATTTTTGTGGAAAGCGTTCAGGGCTATGGCGGTATAATAGAAATGCCACCCGGCTACATGAGAGGCGCAGCTGAGCGGGTAAGAGCAGCCGGTGGCTTATATATTGCCGACGAAGTACAATCCGGATTTGGGCGTACTGGCGACCACTTCTGGGCATTTGAACGCGATGGCTTGGTGCCTGATATCGTAGTTATGGCCAAAGGGATCGCAAATGGGTTTCCGTTGGGAGCTGTCGTCTGCAAACGAGAAATCTCCCTGCCCATGGAAGACAAATTTATGTTTCATACCTATGGCGCAAATCCCACCAGTTGTGCAGCTGGTCGAGCAGTCTTGCAAGTCATAGCCGAGGACAGAGTACAAGATAATGCAAGGCTGGTAGGCATTGCTCTTCTAGCTCGGCTCAAAGAATTACAGCAGAAACATACAGCAATCGGCGACGTTCGCGGGCGTGGCTTAATGTTAGCCATTGAAATGGTTCACGACCGTGGCACCAAAGAACCAGATGAAGCTACAACCGCAGCCGTATTTGAGCATTGCCGCACACAAGGTTTGATACTTTCAAAGTCTGGCCCAAATAGATCAGTGCTGCGTATGGTACCTCCAATGTGTTTGAATCTCAAAGATGTTGAAGTCGTAGCAGAGGGACTTGATAGAGCTTTTAAGTCTTTAAAATAGATTATTTTCCATGAGTCCTATCATATAAGTTTAACTTTGAAGGCGTAAATCCGTCTAGACTTTTAGGGGCATAAATCTCAATTTTTAACGGGAAACAGCTCGCTGTATCACTAGAATGTTCATCCCCACAATCACCACCAGGACAAGCTGATAGGCCAAGTGTAATGTCAGTTTGCGCTTCTAATTCAATGAAGTCACCTGGGCGTACCGGGCTGGCCTTCATAAAATATTGATGTGTATCGTGCGTGAAGCCAGTAAGCATAAATACGTTCATAACATCGTGAACATGCATCTCAGCTTCTGACAAATCCATGTCAAAGTGATCCGCCATTGCCCGCGTGAGATTTGAGTGACAGCATTGATGATAATTCTTACCGCTCAACAACCGCCCAGTGTATGGATCACAGCGAGTACCAATGACATCGTGAACCGAACCACCGTCCGCGTCAAAGCCATACCAATCTAAGGTATCGCAGGTAATATTTGCCAATGGCCTCATATAGGGCAAATTTGACCAAAGAGTGTCACCAGTGCTGACGTGAGTACCATGTAAGGCTCGAGTTTTACCACTATAAAACCGTTCTGCGATATTATGGGTGTTCCAGATGTTCAAGTCACCAACTTGGGGCCCCTCTGTAGATAGAATTCTTGCAAAATAACCAGCCGGAACGTCCACACAGGCTGCATGCCGGGCAGGCACTATAATTGAATTAAAAAATTCAGCGCCATTCCTGCGAGTATCAGCTGCTGCAAGATCTACCTTAGGTAGGGTTTCAGTCGGATAACATACGAGCACGTTTGTTTCACGACGCTCTTTTGCGTCAGTTGGCTCTACGTGTTTGGGAGATTTGAGTTTCATTAGATATCCTTCTAATTTATTTTTAATTTTAAGCCTCTAAAGGACGCTGTCAATTTTTCACCCAATACGATGTTTCTGTACTTGCTCTTCATTGAACTTTGGGCTCTGATTGAGAGATGGAAATTTTGCATAACCCACACCTTAAAATTGGACTAAATACCGCTATATTACGTAATATTCCTAGTCCTTCTACTGATACAACTCAGGTAAAGGCACTACTAGCTCGATGTCCAAGTTCAGCTATAACACCTTTGGTCCAATCAAAGGCGATGGCCAATGAGCAGGGTGTTGGGCAGATTAGTATAAAAGATGAACGCAAGCGCATGGGTTTGGGTAGCTTTAAAGCTTTGGGCGCAGCCTATGTAATTGCCTATAAGGCCATGGTAGAGGGTGAGAAGCAAGTTGGCAAAACCTATGTGACCGCAAGTGCTGGTAACCATGGCTTGAGTGTCGCTGCTGGTGCTAAAGCCTTTGGGGCAAATTCTGTTGTTTATATTGCTGAAACCGTTCCCAAAGCTTTTGAAATACGGTTGGTGGCCGAAGGTGCTAAAGTTATCCGTGCCGGTCAGTTTTATGAAGAAAGCATGGCCGCAGCGAAGCAGTCTGCGGAAGATAACGGCTGGTCGCTATTATCGGACACCTCTTGGCCAGGCTATTTTGAGCCCAGTTATCGACTAATGGAAGGCTACACTGCACTAATGGATGAGGCAAATGCGCAAATGCAGGCGCCAACTCACATATTTTTGCAAGCAGGTGTTGGTGGCTTGGCTGGGGCTACTGCCGCAATGACTCGTAAAATCTGGGGAACTGATGTTATTATTATCGTAGTGGAGCCTGCCAATGCACCTGCATTACAAAGATGCATTCAGGCAGGTGATTTTGTAGTTGCAGAAGGATCTGACAGCTGTATGGGCCGACTCGACTGTAAAGAGGCATCGCTAATTGCACTCAAAGGTTTGGCGCGAGATGCAAATTTCTTTGCTTTGATCAGTGAAGACGAAGGTGCCGCTGGCGCTGCCTATGCCATGCGTTACGATATGCCGAGCACATCCTCAGGCACTGGTGGACTTGCAGGTCTCATATCATCGGTACCTCATCATGCTATATTAGGCTTAGATAAGACTTCACATGTAATGTTGATCCTATCAGAGGGACCAGAGTGATGAAGTGCGACTTCAATGGACGCAAATGTCAGATGCGAGTAACCCAGGCTCAAGCCCAGGTACCAAGGTTTTGGAAGTGAGCATATTTCCCTACACACTAGTTGAAATAGAGCCAATCCGCATTGCGATGATTGTTTTACAATCAGATGAAACTATTGAGCGAGATATGATTGAATTACGTGGAGATGCTGATCTATTTTTTACCCGCGTGCCAAGTGGCCAAGAAGTGAATGCAACCACGTTGCAATCTATGGCAGAACACATCACCGCTTCAGCCAAGTTGCTTCCGCAGACACTAAGGTTTGATGCAGTGGGCTATGGCTGCACATCTGGAACAGCTCAGATTGGGGTCGCTACAATTCATAAACTTGTATCGCAAGGCACTAAGGCCACGCACGTTACCGAGCCAGTATCTGCTTTGATCGCAGCCTGTAAACACCTCCGCTTGAAACGTTTGGCATTCCTATCGCCATATATTGAGAGTGTCAGTAAAAACCTTCGGAACGTATTAGCCCAAAATGGTATCGATAGCCCAAAATTTGGAACATTTGCCGAGGCTGAGGAAACAAAAGTTGTCCGCATATCAGGTCAATCAGTCATTGAGGCTGCCCAAGATCTCTGCAAATCGAAGGACGTTGATGGTATATTTCTTAGCTGTACCAATCTAAGAACATTGGATCTGATTGAACCATTAGAGGCGAGCACTAGCCTTCCAGTAATATCAAGTAATTTAGCATTAGCATGGCATTTAGGAAAGCTAAGCGGCGGATCTAAGGCAATGTTAGGTCCAGGACGGCTGTTTTCCACCTAGTACTGACTATCAGCTTTCGTAAGCTAACAGAGTGGTGTTGCCACCTGCAGCAGTAGTATCTATGCAAACGGATTGCTCCTGCATAAGCCACATCTCAAAGTTTTCATCCATTAATAAGGCCACTATAGGTCCAGGGCGTTGGCTCAATTCAAAACGCAAACTAGCTCCATCTGGACCGGCATAAACCACCGCCTCTAAATTTTTGATTTTGCGTAAATGCTGAAAATCTAGAGTTGCCGCAACCGAATTACATCCAAGAACTTTAGCACGGTGAGCAAAATCATTGGCCCCTAACCCCATACACAAAACTCGCCCTCTTGGTTTTATAGAGTAGCGGTTCGACTCGCCAGTTGGTCCCGGAAGATTAATAGCATCCACTGGCAGTCGATGCGTGACCTGACTAAATGCTGTTTCAAGTTCGATAGCGCTCATTTTGATGGGCAAACTACCATCCGTCCCAAGCGTCACTTGAGACGCAAACCTAGAAAGATAGCGCGGACCACCAGCCTTTGGTCCCGTCCCACTCAATCCGTGACCACCAAAGGGCTGAGCGCCAACTACAGCTCCAATTTGGTTGCGATTTATATAGAGGTTTCCAACATCAACCTGTGATACAATTTTCTGCACCCGGGCATCAATTCTACTGTGGAATCCAAAAGTGAGACCATACCCCGTAGCATTTATGGCAGAGATAACCGCATCCATCTGATCAACTTCAAATGTTGCTAAATGCAGTACTGGCCCAAAGATTTCACCTTCAAGGTCACCAATTCCATCGACACCCAGAACTGTGGGCGCAACGTAAGTTCCAACTTTTGGTGCTGATGTTTGAAACAGTACTCGTCCCCGCGCTATATGATCTAAAATCTTGTCTTGCGAAGCTTGGTCAATAACGGGCCCTACATCACAATCTACAGTAGACGGATCCCCTACTACCATTGCTTTCATTGCGCCGTACAGCATTTTGGTGAAGTTTGGAGCGATGTCTGCCTGTACATATAACATACGCAATGCCGAACAGCGTTGGCCTGCAGATTGAAAAGCGCTTAAAAGTACATCCCCCACCGCCTGCTCCAGCAAGGCCGTGCTATCTACAATCATAGCATTTAATCCGCCAGTCTCAGCAATAAAAGGTACGTGCGGAGGTAATTCTTGCGCCATCGTTTGGTTAATTAGGTTTGCTGTGGCAGTTGAGCCTGTAAAACACACTCCTGAAATTTTAGGGTCGCCACACAAGACCGGACCCACATCTGCTCCAAAACCAGGTACAATTTGCAAGCTACTTTTAGGCACACCAGCTTCATGCATCAAATTAACCGCAAAATGCGCAATCAGACTGGTATTTTCGGCAGGCTTTGCCAATACACCGTTGCCCATTACCAAGGCTGCCACAATTTGCCCAGTAAAGATTGCTAGTGGAAAATTCCAGGGACTGATACAGGTAAAAATTCCAGATGCCGACCGACCATCTTTCTGACCCTGCGCGGCGTAGTATCTTAAAAAATCAACTGCCTCACGCAACTCACCAATACAATCTGGCAATGTTTTACCAGCCTCATGGGTCAACAAGGCAAACAGCTCATGCGCGTTTTTTTCATAAATATCTGCCACTTTACGCAGGACTTTTATTCGTTTTTCTACAGGCTCCGCCCAAGGCTGAGCCTGTCTAATCATATGTTGCGCCTCTAGGCGTGAAGCAAAATAGACCTGTCCAATCTTTTGTCCATTAGCAGGATTAATCACTGTTTGTTTGCTGCCCTTGCATCCAAAGGTCCAGTCACCAACCAAAATGCGCCCAGATTGCAAAGAATGTAAAACCACAGGGTCGGCTAAATCATAACCAGACGAGTTCAACCGTTGGGGTGCAAATAGCGCTTCAGGCAGCACAATTTTTGGCCCCACACGTCCCATTTTTTCGAATGGATCAGCTGCAACAACGTCCGAGGGGACATCATCGTCGAAAATTTGATTCACAAAGGATGAGTTGGCGCCGTTCTCTAAAAGCCTACGAACCAGATAGGCGAGAAGATCTTGATGGTGCCCAACTGGCGCATAAATTCGACACCGCGTGCTGTGGGATTGTAGCACCTGAGCATACAGACCCTCACCCATGCCATGAAGTCTTTGGAATTCAAAGTTCTCCACCCCTTGTTGCTTCGCCAAATTCAGCACCGCTGCAATTGTATGTGCGTTATGGGTGGCAAATTGCGGATAGATATGGTCTCCCATTTCCAACAGTTTTGCAGCACAACAGATATAGCTCATGTCAGTATTTTGTTTAGCGCCAAAAACTGGAAAGCCGGGTAGGTTGTCTACCTGAGCCAGTTTAATTTCTGTATCCCAATAGGCGCCTTTTACCAAACGGACCATAATTCGACGATCAAGTCTTTGGGCGAGCTTATATAGCCAGTCGATCACAACTGACGCACGTTTGCCATAGGCCTGAACCACCACACCAAATCCGTCCCAATCAGATAAGGCAGGCTCAGACAAAAGAGCCTCAATAATATCGAGAGACAAATCAAGACGCGCTGCCTCTTCGGCGTCAATATTAAAGCCAATTCCAGCAGATTTTGCTAAAATGGCCAGCGCTTGTATGCGGGGCACTAGGTCTTGCATAACCTGCTTGCGATGTAGCAGATCATATCTAGGATGAAGGGCCGAGAGCTTGACTGAAATACCTGGGTTTTGACGGATATCGTCACTGGTAGCAGCCTTGGCTATCTGCGAGATCGCATCTGCGTAGGCCATATGGTAAGTTAGAGCATCCGCGTCACTCATTGCCGCTTCACCCAGCATATCATAGCTATAGGTGTAGCCCTTAGATTCGTATTTTTTTGCTTGTAAGATAGCTTTTTGAATAGATTGGCCCAACACAAATTGCTGCCCCATCTCACGCATCACCCGCGCCACAGCTTGGCGAATAACAGGCTCACCCAACCGCTTAATTGCACCACGCAATACTCCAGCCACGCCACGATCTGGTTTGTCAAGAATACGGCCGGTAAGAAACAGGGCCCATGTGGAAGCATTCACCAAATTTGAATGGCTTTCTCCCAAGTGTTTACCCCATTCCGAAGGTACAATTTTATCTTCAATCAGTGCATCTATAGTGGCAGTATCAGGCACTCTTAAAAGCGCTTCAGCCAAACACATAAGGGCCACGCCTTCCTCAGACGATAAACCATATTCCGCAAGAAATAGCTCCATTATAGAGGGCGCGTCCTCGATCCGCAGGTTTTCAACCATTATTGATGCATGTGCAGCAATAGCCTTACGAGAGGAAGCATTAGGCGCCCAAGCCATCATAGACTTTAGCGCTTCCTCATCAGATAAATAACAATTATTACGAACATTTTGTCGTAGATCTTGCATTAATTTGTAGCCTTTGCGCGTTCAAGCATGCCAAAAAGGTCGCGCGGGTCATCAGGATCTGCGAGTAAATCAAGATTAGTGTAGTACCCATTTTTTTGAAGTTGGTGGTGGACATAGCGCAAGGCTGAAAAGTCTTCAGTAGCAAAGCCAACACTATCAAAAAGAGTAATCTGAGCCTTAGACCTCCGCCCTTCTGCTTGACCTTCTATTACCTTCCAAAGTTCAGTCACGGGGAAGTCTGGTGCAAGCGCTTGTATCTCACCCTCAATACGAGTTTGTGGTGGATATTCTACAAAAATATCTGAACGTAGTAGAATGTCTCGATGCAATTCGGTCTTGCCCGGACAATCACCGCCTATGGCATTAATGTGAACGCCAGAGCCAACCATGTTATCACTTAAAACAGTCGCATTTTGCTTGTCTGCTGTGCATGTGGTTATGATATCAACCCCGCTTATTGCCTCTTCCGCGCTGTTACATATCACAATATTTAAACTTGTATTTCTTAAGTTTTTTGCAGCCTTTTTAGTTGCCTGCATGTCTACATCATACAGCCGTATCGTTTCAATTCCGATTATTTCGTTAAAAGCCAGCGCCTGAAATTCACATTGAGCACCATTCCCAATCATACCCATGACCCGTGCACCTTTTGGAGCCAAATATTTTGCAGCCAATGCACTTGTGGCTGCTGTACGAAGAGCAGTCAGGATAGTCATCTCAGAAAGTAATACCGGATAACCATTCACAACGTTAGCCAATACACCAAAGGCAGTCACTGTTTGGAAGCCCCGCGCCATATTGGCAGGATGTCCATTTACATATTTAAACCCATAATATTCTCCATCAGAAGTTGGCATCAACTCTATTACGCCCTCCTCCGAATGCGCAGCCACGCGGGGAGTTTTATCAAACTCAGGCCAACGTTTAAAATCAGCTTCAATATAATCACAGATCTCAGACATCATTTTGGGCGCGCCAATATTATTTACCAAACGCATCATATTATCTACGGATACAAACGGCACCATGGCGAGGGAAGAGGGTAACAGATTGCTCATATCAGAAGCTCCTTGTGCGACGGTCGAGAACTTTTCTACCCAGTAAAGATGCAGTGAGATCACACATAAGGGTAGCCGTTTTACCACGAATATCTAGAAATGGGTTAAGCTCTGTCAGGTCAAGTGATGAGGCCAAACCGCTGTCGTGCACCATCTCCATAATCAAATGGGCCTCCCGGAATGTTGCCCCACCAGGAACTGTTGTCCCTACCGCAGGTGCAATTTCAGGATCGAGAAAGTCTACGTCAAAACTCACATGTAGAAGACCATTGGCTGCGGCAACTCGGTCAAGGAAATCGGACACCGGTTTAGCAACTCCAACTTCGTCAATGCGCCGCATATCATAGACGTCCATTCCTAATTCTGAGATAAATTGGTACTCAGGTTCATCAACAGATCGCAAGCCAATCATGCAGACGTTTGCTGGGTCCAAAGGTGCTTCAACTGGTGGAAAAATACCTTCAAAACTTGGCATGCCTAAAGCATAGGCCATCGGTGTGCCGTGCAGATGTCCACTAGTCGTGCTAATTAATGTATTCATATCAGGATGCGCATCAAGCCAAAGTACAAATTGAGGCCTGCCCTTGGATTGAGCGGCAAGAGCTACCCCAGTCAGCGTCCCCGCTGCCATTGAGTGGTCGCCTCCAATAAAAATTGGGAAAGTTTCAGCCATAGATAATACAGAAGCCTGTTTCTGGATCTCACGTGTCCATGCCACAATTTCTGAAAGTTTTTTAAGATGTTTAGGCCCTTCAATATCCAAAATCTTGCTTGGAAAGGGTAAATTTCCTAGGTCGGTCAATCCTAAGCCTTGGCTCATGATCACATCTCCAAGTCCCGCAGTACGAAAAGCATCAGGCCCCATAAGACAGCCACCACGGCCAGTGCCAGCCTGCAATGGTAATCCCAATATTGTACAGTGATTGTTCATGACACCTCCACATTATTCACTTTTAAAAAATAGCATGCAAAGTATTGCACAATTAGCCTAAATATTGTCCAAATGGTGTAAGTTTTGATCAACATGCAAAGAAAAAAATTCAAAATGTTCAATATAGATGAAATAGACCGTAAAATCCTAAGTCGTCTAAGGGTCGATGGGCGAGCGTCTATTACAACTCTGGCAAGTGCATTAGGTCTGGCGCGCGGTACTGTTAAAAGCCATTTAACACAGTTGATAGAAAGCCGAACAATCAAACGCTTCACCGTTGAACTGAATTCAACAGAAACGGATGAAATGGTTAAAGCGGTTATGATGATTGAAGTACGTGGCAATACAGCAAACTCAGTTCAGAAGGCGCTTCAACGCATGCCCGAAATCAACTCATTGCATCGAACGTGCGGTGTTTGGGATATAGTGATACAACTGGAAACTACCAGCTTATATAATTTTGATGGGATATTAGCGCGAATACGTGAATTACCAGGTGTTGCAAATTCAGAAACCTGCCCATTATTACGCCGCATTTCCTGAAACTTATGGTTAAAACCACATGGATAAAGTTTACGTAGGGCTCAACCCACGTAAACGTTCTGAGCGGCGGCGCAACAACTCCAGGGTTACAAGCAACGCAATTGACATACAGACCAGAATAGTTGCCACAGCGAGAATTGTTGGGCTAATTTGTTCCTTGAGACCAATAAACATCTGCCACGGTAATGTTTTTTGCTTTGAGGAACCAACAAACATTATAACTACGACCTCATCAAATGAGGTGATGAATGCAAACAAGCCACCCGCCACAACACCCGGCATGATCAATGGCATTTGAACCTTAAAAAAGGTTTTCACTGGACCAGCGCCCATATTTGCTGATGCACGGGTTAGCGAGTTGTCAAATCCAACAAGTGTTGCCGTTACTGTAATAATGACAAAGGGAATACCCAACACACTATGGGCTAAAATAACCTTGACGTAACCGACCAAATTTTTATCGATACCAAGAGAATTTTCAAGAAAATTGCCTACAGTTGCGTAAAAGAAAAACATTCCAGTGGCTGAAATAATTAGTGGAACAATCATTGGTGAGATTAGCAAAGCCGTAATCAACCGCTTGAACGGCACGTGGCTCTGGCTCAAACCAATTGCCGCCAGCGTTCCCATAGTGACTGAAATCACCGTCGCAATAGGCGCAATAATAAGTGAGTTTTTCAAAGACCGTTGCCACTCATTATTGTAGAAAAAGTCATTGTAGTGTTTCAGCGAATACCCAGCGGGGTCAAAATTCAGC
>CEST01012126.1_pt1 | contig 31195 bp, 28 predicted proteins | sample 326921 | NCBI WGS metagenome assembly CEST01 (sample SAMEA2621509, study PRJEB7988) | marine metagenome | biome: marine biome (ENVO:00000447); feature: surface water layer (ENVO:00002042); material: "saline water (ENVO:00002010), including plankton (ENVO:xxxxxxxx)" | depth 5 m
ATTATTGCGACTCCTTGGGAAATGCACACAGAAATGTGTTTGTATGGAATGGAGAAAGGAAAACATGTAGCTTCAGAAGTACCTATTGGATATACTTTAGATGATTGTTGGAAATTGGTTGAAACTGCAGAAAGAACCCAGAAACATTGCATGATGATGGAAAATTGCTGTTTTAACAATGAAGAATTATGGGTTTTAAATATGATAAATCAAGGTGTTTTTGGTGATTTAACGCATGCCGAAGGAGCTTATATTCACGATTTAAGAAAACATTTATTAGATGAAACGTATTATGAAGATCAATGGCGTATAAAACATCATTTAAAAAAAGATGGAAACTTCTATACAACTCATGGTTTAGGGCCAATTAGTCAGTATATGGATATTGGCAGAGGAGATACTTTTGATCATGTAGTTTCTATGAGTTCACGTGAAAAAGGATTGAGTGATGCTGCAAAACGTGCGGGAATCGATAAGTTCTCTAACGTAAAATGTGGAGATATGAATACGACCATGATTAAAACCAAACTAGGTAAAACAATTATGTTACAGTTTGATGTGCATTCTGGTAGGCCTTATGACAGGTTAAATACAGTTATTGGCACAAAAGCTGTGCACGAAGGGTATCCTTCTAAATTATATATTAATGAAGATGAATTAGCCTGGTGGGGACATAAATGGCTCGAAAAAGAAAAATATACTGAATACCGAGAAAAATACAATCATCCTCTTTGGAGCAAATTAAAAACACAAATCTCTGATAACTCTGTGGGGCATGGAGGAATGGATTTTGTAATGATTTTCAGGCTAATTAAATGTCTAAATAAAGGTTTACCTTTAGATATAAACGTTTACGACAGTGTTTTATGGAGTGCAATTACACCTCTTTCTGAACTTTCTGTAGCACAAAATAGTACTTCTATTAAAGTGCCAGATTTTACTGGCGGAACTTGGAAAAATAAAAATAAAACAGAAATGTTAAGAGATATTTAATTCATTATTAGGTGTTTTATTCACCTTAAAATCAGAAATCTCAGTAATAGGTTAAGGTAGTTTTACACTAAAGTTTGCGAAAATCAAAAAACCATCTTTATCTATTGCATCTGATTTAATATATTTCCTTGTGAGAAAACTTCCTAAAATATTTGCTATTTTTATTACACAGCATACTTTTTTCTATTTCTTCTTTTCTTTCTTCTAAAAAAGAAAAGAAGAATAAAACCAATTCCTATGCCAAAAAGCAAAGCCTTTTTAATTATTTCTACTTTAAACTTACGTCTTAGTTCTTGCATTAAATCGTAATCTTCTGCCATTTCAAGAACATTATTATTAGAGGTATATGTCTCATATTCTTTTAATAAGTCCTTAAATATTTCAGGTGAAGTTTTAGAAAGATCTGTCGTTTCTCCTGGATCAGTTTTTAAATTGTACAACCGCCATTTAAAATCACCATAAGGTGGTCCATTTCTTGTAATTTTCATACCTCCTCTAAATAAAGCAGCATGTCCAGCAGCTTCAATACCTATTACTTCATTTTCTTCATACACATAATCTGATTGATTCTGCATATATGGCTGGAGTGATTTACCAGTGTATGGTTTTGATAAAGACGGAGCATATTTTACATTTGCGATATCTAAAATTGTTGGAGTAACATCGATTACAAAAGAAATAGCATCTTTCTTTTGCCCTTTAGGTATGCTTTTACCAGAAATAATTAAAGGAACTCTTAAACCACCTTCACCAGCATAAAACTTAAAAAAAGAGTTTGGTGAAGCTGCTGCACTTGCAAATTCTGGTCCAATATAGTTCCAAGATTTTTTTTCTCCTAAAGTCTCGTAATCCCTATTATAACCAACAAATTTTAACCATAAATCCATGCCAGCAACAAGAGTAGGATCACTCGCTTCGGGCCCATTATCTGAAGTAATTATAAAAACAGTGTTCTCTAACTTGCCCTTTTCACTTAAAAAAGTCATATACCTACCAATATGAAAATCCATAGCTTCTAACATTGCTGCATTTACAGCCATTGCTTTTGCTTTTAACTTTTTATTTTCTTTGGATAAATCTTTCCACTTACTTAAATTAGGTAGTAGATCGCCTAATTTAGCATTCTTCGGAATTAACGCGAGTTTTTTTGCTTTTTTAAAACGACGTTGACGTAAAACACCCCAACCTTCATCATAAACTCCCTCATATTTTTGAATATATTTTTTTGGGGCTTGAACTGGTATATGTATTGCTTGAAACGCTAAATAGGCGAAAAATGGAGATTTTTTGTTTGGTTCTTCTTCCATAAATTGCATCATTTCATCAACTAAGTTTCTAGATGAATAAAAATCTTCTGGAAGGTCTATCGCTTTACCATCCTTAAACCATTTTGGTTTAGACTGCATTGGCAAATAAGCCTTGTGCTCATAATTATCTGCTCCTGAAGCGTTTAAAATATAACTTCTATTAAAACCTCTTTTTGAAGGCAATGTTTTATCTGTATGACCTAAATGCCATTTCCCCGTAATGTAAGTGCTATATCCATTTTCTTTTAACTGTTTAGCCACCGTTTTAATGCTATCATTTAAGATACCCTCGTAACCAGGTTCATCAACTTGATTTGGTGGTAAAAATAATGGTAAGTTAGGAACGCCTGTTAAATGACTGTCGTAGCCGGTTAGTAACATTGCCCTTGAAGGAGCACAAGAAGGCGATGTGTGATAATTGGTAAACATAGTTCCTTGATGTGCTAGTTTATCAATATTTGGTGTACTTGCCTCACCTCCATAAGCACCAAAATCCATCAAAGCAGCATCGTCTACTAAAATGAGTACAATGTTTGGTTTTAAATCCGATTTTTGTGAATACGTTACATTTCCCTGTAATCCTAAAAATAGAAATAAAAAAATATTTTTTTGATTTATTTTCATAAAATACAAATACATTAACTCCTATAAACAACTGAATTACAGTGCATTCCTGCTCCAACTGAAGCAAACACATAGGTTTGATTCTTTTCTAATTTAAACCCTTCCATTTTATTTTTATTGACTAAATCGAACAATGTAGGGATGGTCGCTACAGAAGTATTCCCTAAAAACTCAATACTCATTGGGATCTTAGTTGCATAATTCTCATTATCAATATCATACAACTTCATTAAGTTACTCGCAATTACCCTTAACATTTTCCCATTGGCTTGATGAAAGAAAAAATAATCAACATCTTTTGGATTAATACTTACTTTATCCATGGCTTTTTTAATTACCTCTGGCAACCAAGTTGTCGCATATTTATATACCTTTTTACCATTCATCTTAAAATAACAATCTCCAGGAATCTCTTTATTCAATGAACTTCCCATTGTAATATTATGTAAATCATTTTCTGTATGAGAAAATGAAGCATGTGCTAAAATTCCAGTATTTCTTGAATCAGATGCAGAAATAATTGTAGCTCCACAACCATCTGCCATCAACAAAGAATCTAAATCATGTGGATCTAATAGTCTAGATGCTACCTCTAAACCAGCCACCAAGACATGTTTTGCTTCTCCGGTAGCAATTAATCGGTTTGCTTGAATTACTCCCTGTAACCAACCGGGACATCCAAATAAAATATCATACGCAATACATTGATGATTTATAATGTCTAATTCATTTTTTAAAATAGCACCTAAGTTTGGTACCGTGTGAAAAACTCCATCCTTATTTGGGAGCATATTTCCAGAATTGTGCGCAACTATAATCGCATCTAATTCATTTTTATCAATACCCGAATTTTCTAGCGCCTTTTTACTAGCATCAAAAAGAATATTAACAGATTGTTCTTCTTTACCTATAAAACGTCTCTCTTTAATGCCAGAGATTTCTTCTAACTTCTTGATAACTTCTATTCCGGGTTTTGGGTTTTGTATACCGTCTTTGGTATAAAAAATATTTTTAGAAAAGTATTCATTTTTTATAATCTGACGTGGCATTGCACTTCCTGTTCCTGTAATTATACCTCCCATAAATTATTGCGTAAACTCTTTAAAATCTTTAGACGGGTCATAATCATTTTTTGTTTTAAGAGAATGCAATTCACTTCGTGGATCATTAGATCTTATAAAGGGAAATAGTAGTTGAACATACCAAGGTTCATTCATTTGATTCCATGCTCCAAATCTAGTAGGGTATTTTCTTGTGATTTTTGAAGTACCAAATAACACATCCCAAAAGAAAAGTAAATTACCAAAATTACCATTTGGGTGAGAAACACCATCTTCTGCCGTTAAACCATGATGTGCATAATGTGTACTTGGCAACGTTATTGTGCGCTCAATAACCCAAGCAAGTGGATGTAATATTCTGTATTTGAATAAAAATCTATCCCAACGTGTTTCGCTATGAGCTAATAAAATGAAAATTAATTTTATTGGAAGATAAAACAAATACACATAACCCATTCCTAAATAAATAAGCAAACCTGTAAACCATAAACCTGGCATTAAGGCATAATATAAAGTTGCATTTCTATACGTAACCATCACTCCCATTTCTTTTACAACATGGTGTGGTCTGTGTAATTTCCACATAATTGGACTTATGTGCGACAATCTATGCCACCAATATTGAGTCATGTCATCCAATACTAAAAATGCTGCAATATGCCACCAAATAGACGAATTGATAAAGTAATCTTCTAGACTAGGAAACCAAGTAGTCATTCCCCAAACTACAGAAAGTAATATTGCAGGTTGAATTAAAGTTGGTAATGTTACCAAACCTAAAAATTCTATGGCATAATCATTTTTAGTTCTTTTATCATTATTAAAATACAAACCACCTACTGCTTCTAAAATACCTAAAATTAATAAAAACACTACTGGAACTAGTTTACTTATTTGTGCTACTTCCATAATCTAAAACCATTTTATTGTTAGATTAATCAGTGTTTCTTTAAAATTAGTATATGGTGGCATTAATAGTTCTAAAGCTCCTGGTATGTGTTGTTTTAAAACACCTCTTGCATTCGAAAACTCTTGAAAACCAAACACGCCATGAGACTTCCCTATTCCACTATTATTTGACCCTCCAAAAGGTAAATTATTATTAAAAAAATGAACCGCATTATTATTTATGCATGAACCTCCAGCTCTCGTATTCTTTAAAATATTTTTTATATTTTTATTACTCTTACTATAAACATATAAAGCTAAAGGTTTTTCTTTTGAGTTAATCGTATCGATAACTTCTAATATGTTTTTGTAAGAAATAATTGGTAAAACAGGACCGAAAATTTCATTTTGCATCACTTTAGAATCCATACTTACATTGGTTAAAATTGTTGGCTCAATAAAGTTCGAATCCCCATCAATTAAACCTCCACAAGCAACAGTTGCTCCTTGTGCTTTTGCTTCTGTTATCATTTCTCCAACTCTACTTTTATGCGATGAATTTACAATTTGAGTATAATTAGTCGAATTATTTGCGCCATCTCCGTAAAAAGATTGAATTACTTTTTTAAATTCAGTAACTAATTCCTCTTGTTTACTTTCGTGAACATAAATATGATCTGGTGCAATACAAACTTGGCCTGCATTCACAAATTTACCCCAAGCAATTCTTTTTGCTGCTGTTTTTACAGATGCTGTTTCGTCTACTATTGTAGGAGATTTACCACCTAATTCTAATGTAACTGAAGTTAAATGTTTAGCTGCTGCTGACATTACTATTTTTCCTATAGAGGGTGCACCTGTAAAAAAAATGTGATTAAAAGGTAATGTTAATAAATCTGTTGATGTTTGTATTGCACCTTCAACTAATGTTACTTCATTTTCTTCAAAAACGGCAGCAATTAACTCTTTCATCACTTTAGAAATGTGAGGTGTCATTTCAGAAGGTTTTATTATTACGGTATTACCAGCTGCAATTGCACTGACTAAAGGTGCAATCGTTAAATTTACAGGAAAATTCCAAGGTGAAATAATTAAACAAACTCCTTTTGGCTCATATTGTATTGAAGAACTAGCTCCCATAAAAGCCAAAGGGGTAGAAACACTCTGTTCGCGTGTCCATGAATTTAAATGACTTAATGCATGTTTAATTTCGCTAGTTACTGGATAAATTTCTGTTAAATCCACCTCTGCTTTAGGCTTTCCCATATCTTTAGCAAGTGCTTCTTGTATTGCACTTCTAAAAGTAACTTCTACCGCTTTTTTTAACGATTTCAGTTTTCTTCTTCTTTCTGATATTGGTTGGTTTGCTACTGCAAATTGATTTGCTTTTTGCAAATTAAAAACTGCAGTAATATCTTCTAAACTTAATTGATCTTTGCTAGCTTCCATAATTTATAATTTACGTAGTTCTTTTTTTAATATTTTACCGGTTGCACTAGTTGGTAATGCTTTAATAATCTCTATGACTCTTGGGTATTTATATGCTGCAATGTTATCTTTAGTATACTGCCTTAATTCCTCTTCGGTGGCTGAAGTATTCTCTTTTAACACAACAAACGCTTTCACTTCTTCACCCATTTGTTCGTCAGGAATACCTATTACTGCAGCCATAGATATGGCAGGATGTTTCATCATTACAGTTTCGACTTCTCTTGGATAAATATTTAAACCTCCACGAATAATCATATCTTTAATTCTATCAACAATAAAATAAAAACCATCTTCATCTTTTATAGCAATATCTCCAGAATACAACCATCCGTTTTGTATGGTTTTTGCAGTAGCTTCTGGGTTATTATAATAGCCTTTCATTACATTGTGTCCTTTGTACAATAATTCTCCTTTTTCTCCCTGTGCAACTTCATTCCCATTATCGTCTACCAATTTTACTTGAACACCCCAAACTGAAGTTCCAATAGAACCTGGTTTTCTACCAATATCTAATTGATTAAAAGTAACTACGGGTGAACCTTCAGACATTCCAAAACCTTCTAAAATTGGGACATCAAATCGTTCTTCAAATTTTTCTAAAACTGGAATGGGTAAAGATGCACCACCAGAAAGACACATTTTTAAATTCGATTTTATAGTAGAAATATCAAAATCATTCGCATCTAAATAACTATTTAGACCCCAATACATGGTGGGCACACCTGCAAAAACAGTGATTTTATGTTTATCTAATGAATCTAAAACAGCGCCAGCATCAAAACGAGGTAATAAAATAGATGTTGCTCCTTTATATAGCGCGGCATTCATTAAAACTGTCATCGCAAAAATGTGAAATAAAGGCAATACTATTAAAATCGTATCCTCTTTACTACAGTTATATAAACCTTGACTTAAGATTGTATTCTGTATCAAATTACTGTGTGATAATTCTGCCCCTTTTGGCTTCCCTGTTGTACCAGAAGTATATACAATTACTGCTGTATCTGTTGCTTTGGTTTCAATAGTATCAAAAGAAGTTGCTTTATTTGCCAGTAAACTACCTAATGTTTTTGTGCCTTCAATTGGCGAAGGCATTTCTGGCTTTGGCATTATCATAAAAAAATGTTCACATTTTTTTGCTTCAGAAAAACCTGCAAACCCCATTTTACCCATAGGTAACTCTTCTGTACCAATAAAACAAAAATAAGCTTTGGCTTCACTATTTTCTAAATGATATTGAATTTCATCCGCTTTCAATAAAACACTCAAAGGCACTACTGTTGCACCTGCTTTTAAAATTCCATTATAAATTATCGGAAAATAAGGGAGGTTAAAACAGCTTAATGCTACTTTTTCTCCGGGTTTAATACCTATATCTACTAATCCGTTTGCAACTTGGTTTGCAACTGCGTTAATTTGAGCAAAACTCAAACTAGTGTCCATAAATGTAAAAGCAGTTTTGTTTGGATATTTTAATGCACTGTTTTCTAATAAAACGGATAAATTTAACATACACTATAATTTTATTTTAATTTTATTTTTAACAACATTGGGTAAATAGTTTTCTACTGTATTCTGGTTTAATAGAGTCTCTTTTGGAATATAGTTTCTGAAGTTTAGTTTAAAAATCCCTTCTTTTGGAATCGGTACCCAATTGTTCTTTTTCCCTTCTGGTTCTTCAGATTGAAGATAAATAGTAAGGCTCCCGTCTTCATTATATTGTAAACCTTCACTTCTATCACTTACTGCATAATGCAAATCTTCTCTTGGAACTAAATTGTATTCAGGGTCGTAGGCTATAATAGACCAAAATGCTTTTGCTTGGTGAAGTTGATTTTTATTAAAGATGATCGTATATGAATTCCCTCCTAACAAAGGACTTCCTTCATGATCATAATAGGTATGAAAATATAAACATTGATCTGCATCATGCACCACAAAACCTTGCACAGCCCCTTCTGCTCTGGCCATAACATCTCCATTATAAGAACCACCAACTAAATCTATATTCCAATTATTTTTAGATTTATACCCTCTTGTTCTAGCTTTCCAAGAAATAATTTCTTTTGCTTTTGGTATCGCCTCTAACAATCCTTTTTTTATACTAGGATCTGCATTATTAAAATCTATATTTTCATTTTTATCAATTCCTAATTGCTTCATTAAAAACCAAAAATGTGCTTCGTTTTTTAAATCAGGATATGCTTTTACGTATTTTAACATGCTATTATAAAACGCAATGCCTATTGGTATCACTTCTTTTTCCATAATAGGGTAACTGTCTTTTCCTTTTCCTAAAAATGAATATAAAGACTGTAATTTAAATTGGTCTTGAATAGTGACTACTTTCTGGGTATCCCCTTTTTCTGTCGTATTTAATATCCTTAAAACAATAAAACCAATGTCTGTTGGCATTTCAATAACTTTAGAAATTGAGCTTGGTTTTTTTCCTTTCCAATTCGGTTTTACTAACATGTAATTACCTTGGTAATCTTCTTTATTATTACCACCTAAATAATAAAAATTCTCTAAATAAGCATCTGTCATTTGCACACTATAATAACGATCTACTTTAGGAACTGTTATAACAATTGGTCCTTTACTTACATCTATAAATGCTGGCGAATATTGTGTATCTACGTTTGGAGTTACTCCTGATTCTAAATAATGATTAGTAAGTATTCTTAAATGTACCAGTTCATTAAGATGTACACCATCATTTCCGTTTTTAGAAAAAATTAGTTTTTTTGCTTTTTTTGCGTTAGACACCATATTAGAAAATCTATTTCTAAATAGCATTTCTCTTACAATAGGAATACTGTAAATGTAGGCTTGTGTACCAATATTTTGCCCTAACAATCTTTTTGCTTCATCATCTAAAACTTTAACCTCTTCTTCGGAAGTAGCATTTAAGGTTGAAGTTTTTTTAACTTGAACGTTATTTATTTTAGTTTCATTGAAAGAGTTATCAGCTTGCCTACATTTAAAAATGAACATAGATAATACGACTAGTAAACTAATTTTAATTATTTTTTTCATTGAAAATTGTATGACTTATTGATCTTACTCTTTTTTATTTGGAATTTTACTCATTGCATATTCTGAAATTGCTGTAATAGATAATGATGGGTTAACACCCGGATTTGCAGAGATCATAGAACCATCACAAATCATCATATTTTTATATCCAAAAACATTACATTCTTTATCTATAACACCAACTGAATCATCTTTCCCCATAACTGCACCTCCTAATACATGAGCTGTTGTTGGACTTCCTAATAACACATCTGTAAAATTGGCGTATGGAATTGCTTTTACCATTTTAGCAAATTTTTTACCTAAAGTAAGCGCCTCAGGAATAAATGCATTTGGCTTTTCAACACCTTCTGTAACTGTTTTCATTCTTGTAAAGAAACCTTTTTTTATACGTAAAGTACTGTCTAATGTTTGCATAAATAACAAAACAGTAGTTCTCTTAGCGTAGTTTTTTGCAAAGACTGTTTTCAAAAAACGTAAAGGTTGTTTCAATATAATTCCTAACATTCCTAAAAGTCTAAATACAACAAACTTATTATGAATAGTTGGTATCGTCAGTACTCTAAAAAAGCTGGACCCTTCACCATATCTAACAGGCTCTAAGTGGCTATTCTCATCCGTATGTAAAACAGAACCAATTGCGATTCCTTTAGAGTAATCTTTATGATTTTTTTCAGTAGAAGTCATCACCAAAAGTGATTCATTATTGGTTCTAATATTACATCCAACTTTATCAGAAAGGTTTGGTAAACTTTTATCTTTTAATTCTAATAATAACGGAATGGTTCCCATAACACCTCCTGAAAAAACAATTCCTTTTGTAGTTATTTTCCCTTTTGATTTCTTTCCTAATTTTGATTTATATTCAACTGTATACCCGTCACTTCCATCATCTTTACTTATAGGTAATACGTTTATAACTTCTTTTTCTGCAATAATTTTAGCGCCTAATTGTTGTGCTAAGTATAAATAATTTTTATCTAATGTGTTTTTCGAATTATATCGACAACCTGTCATACAAGCTCCACAATGAACACATCCTGTTCTATCTGGTCCTTTTCCATCAAAATATGGATCTTTTACTGTTTTTCCTGCTTCACCAAAATACACCGCTACTTTTGCAGCCTCAAAATGGTCTTCTTTCCCGATATCTTTCGCTAATTTTTTTATCGCTAAATCAGATGCATCTAGTTTTGGGTTTGTTGCAGCGCCCAACATTTTATATGATGTTTTATAAAATGGCTCTAAAATATTTTTCCAATTATTTAGTTCTGACCAACTACCTGATTTAAAAAACTCGCCTTTAGGAACTGGTAATGTGTTTGCGTAAGTTAATGAGCCCCCACCAACTCCAACACCCGAAAGTACTGTAACGTGATTTAAAAAAGTCATCTTAAAAAAGCCTTGAAAACCTACCTGAGGAAGCCACAACCATTTTTTAAAGTTCCAATTAGTTTTAGGAAAGTCTTCTGCTTTAAACCATTTTCCTTTTTCTATGACTAAAACTTTATATCCTTTTTCAGAGAGACGCAATGCACTAACAGAACCACCAAAGCCACTGCCAATAATTACATAATCATATTCTAAATTTTTCATAATATTTTTAAAAAAAAGAGGAATAATTTTTCAACTATTCCTCTCTTACAAATAATTAATTAAAATAGTTAACAAATAATTAATCGAAATGTAAAGTTAATTGACCTAAAATAGTTCTCCCTATAAATGGAGCATTTGCTATTGGTCTGTATTTAGAATCAAAAAGATTACCAGTAGTTAGTTTAAAATTAATGTTTTCATCAAATTTATAACCTAGACTTAAATCTACTAGTGTAGAAGCCTCTGTTGTACCTGACCAAGCACCACCATTTTCAGATTGAAATTCACCTCTATAACGAACTGCTGCATTTGCATTGAAACCTAATTCTGGGCTATAATTTAAACCTAATTTTGCTCTAAGTTCTGGTACGTTTAAAGAAAAAGGTATTTTTTCAGTTGATCCTACTATTGCTACTTCATCCCAATGTGCGTTACTTAACCAAGAAACACTACCATTTACTGTTACAGCATCTGACGCGTAATAATCTAAACCGAAATCTACACCCACATAATCTACAGTCTCAACATTAAAATATGTAATATCTAAAGCATTTCCTGGTGATTGATCTGCAGACATAAAACCTAAAGGGTTTGGTGCTCCAGTATCAGCGTTTAACGTTACACCGTTAATTCCTCCTGCAAAAGTTTGTGCTACAGTAGCACCTGAAGGTAAAACGTAACCTGCAAATCCTGGGTTTACAGCTGTAATTGCTGCTGCTAAATCAGCTCCTGCAGTTGCGTAACCATAAAATTTTGAAGATAAGATGGTCGATGATATATTATTATTTCTTTGATTATAATATGCATCTAATGTAACTTTTAACTTATTAGTTGGGCGACCTGAATAACCAATTTCAAATTGCTTAGACGTCGATGGCACTAATGGCGCTCTTTCTAATGGAGTTCCAAAAACGGTTGCAGATGTTGTACCTGTTATTTGAGTACCTATGGCATTAACAGTCCCTGCTAAAGGGCTACCTGCAAAATTTGCAGCAACCATATTATATAATGCTCTTAATGGAAAATCTGTACTTGCTACTGCAGATTGAGTTATAAAGCTATATGCATTTCCATTATTATACGTAAATGATTCTGCACCCCCTGTTAACCAAATTAAAGAACCAGCTGGACCTTGACCAATTGGCAAATCTGTAAATAAATTAAGACCAAGCGGCGCACCAGTTGATTGGTTAAAAGTAGCTCTAAATGTATGATTATCGCTTGCTTTATAAACAGCGGCAACTCTTGGCGAAAATGAAATATGATCTAAAGCTGCAAATCTATCTACTCTTGCTGCTGCTGTTATATCTAACTTATCTGTCGCTTTATATTTACCTTGCGCATATGCCCCAACGATAGAATAATCGTCTTCATCTTCGTATTTACCATTAATGGTTCCTTTTGTCTTCGTCTCAAAAGTTTTATAATCTGAACCAACAATAAGATTTAAATCTTTAGAAATATCCCAGTTGTATTGAACTTGTCCTTCTAATTGTTCTGCATCATTATAATTTGTTGTTCCTGGTCCATACAACCAAGTATTTTCTCCTGCATTTTGTTTAGACCAAAAAACCTGTGCGAATAAACCTCCAGATTGCATACGGACTTGAGCAAAACCCCTTGGCGCAGTTTGGTACCCTTCACCTTGCGCAGTTCTAAACAAACCTTCTGTTGTACTAAAACCAGCTAAACTTGTTATCGTAGTTTCTTCTGATGCTTTATACTCTAGTGTACCTGTAATACCATAACTTTCAGTGTGTAAGTCTGGCACGTCTACTTCAAAAGTTCTACCATCGACTCCACTAGTTATGGTCTGGCTCGCAAACGAACTATACCCTTCTAAACGTGCTTGACTAATAGCATCATCAAAAGAAAAATTTTCTGCTGTTCTATGATATCCTGTAAGTTTAAAACCTAATTTTTCATTCTCAGAAACTTCTGCATATCTAAATGCTGTTTGAAATTGTCTTTGATTACCTAATCCCATAGATAAACTTAAACCTTGTTTTTTAAATGGGCTTTTTGTAATAAAATGTACAACTCCTGCTTCAACACCAGGTCCGTATAATGCACTTCCTGGTCCTTTAATAACCTCTACGCGTTCTAAATCTATTGCGTCTACTGGGTTTTGACCAGATTTGTTTTGCCCTAAACTTGGCATACTAATATTTCTATAATCTACAATAACAAGCGTTTCCGACTGAAAGACTGTAGATTTACCTCTTAAATTAATTTTTGCTTCTCCAATACCATAAGTTGCTATATCAACTCCAGTTAAATTTTGTAATGCTTGTACTGGATTTGAAACAGCATAAGCTGCTAATGCTTTTGCAGTAAGTACACTTACTGCTGCTGGTGCCTCTTGAATTTTCTCTCTTTTTCTAGAAGCCGAAACAATAATCTCATCTAATGAAATACCTTGATTTAATATAATTACAGCAACATCTGAAGCTTTATTAACCGTTACACTTTTAGTATCATAACCAGTAAAACTTACTGTTATAGTGTAGGGAAATTGTTTTGTTGTTTTTAAAGTAAAATTCCCATCAAAATCTGTTGATGTTCCTTCAGAACCTCCTTTTATTACTATATTTGCTCCTGGTAAAGGAGATTTGTCATTAGAATCTATAACCTTACCATTCAGTACAGTTTGAGCACTTAATTGTACCGTTATTAAAAATACCAGTAATGTTACTGTTATTTTAATTCCCTTTTTTAATTGTTTAATCATCTGATTTAATTTAGGTTAATTTTGAGTTAATTGCTGTTTAATTATTTAGTTAATCTTTAAACATATTGAAAAAGCTTTTTAAAGCCAATAAGTTTCCTTTTTTAAAATTCATATTTCCAGAGAAATAACTTTCCATTCCGCTATCTGCTCCTGATGCTAATTTCTTCCAGTCTTTAGAATTCATTTCTAAATAGATATCTGCATCATTAATATTAAAAGACTGAATTTCTGCAATACCATATCTAACTTGTACAGACCACTTTTCTTTTATATCTGGAAAAAAAAAATTAACTTTCTTATTTATATAAATACTTTTTTCTGGTATGAGGTTTACTGCCATTCCATCAAAAATTGATTTTAAAGTTAATTGTTCTGCAATTTCGTCTGTTGCAGGTCTCAACTTTATATCTAAACCTTTTAACTCTAATGCACTTGTTAAATAATAGTGCCTAGCATTGGGGTTTGAATTTGCCTCTCCTAGTTTTATTAAACTATTGTATCTTACCTCTATTACTTCATTGTCATTGGGGGCAATTTTTAAAAGATAGTCCGTCAATTCCAGAGACCATTGATAATTTTTATTCGTAAAAGCTAATACTGTTTTTTGCTTTAAAGCATCAAAACCACCTGCTAATTCAATTATTTTTGCTGCTTTTTCTTTTAAAGGCAAAGGCAATAAGGTTGATGGATTTCCATCAAAAAAACCTAAATAACCAGAAAAAACAGATTTTACAGACCAATTTACTTTACCATAAAACTCTTTTAAATAAGGAGACTTTGATAAATGAGTTGGTAATATAACTTTTTCTGCAATTTCATCGGGCATTAAACCCAAATTAATATTTCTAATCGTCTGATCATGTACAAATTGGATTGCATCTCTGTAATTAGTCAATATTTTTCGAATTGTATCTTTTTGTTTTATGGGTCTTGTGTGACTTGGTATTATAATTTCTGGATGTAAATATCGCATCTTATCGATACTTGATGACCATTTTTTTATATCTCTATAAGAGGTTCCTCTAATTGTATACAAATTTGGAAAGGTTTTATAAATATTGTCTCCTGGTAATAAAATTTTCTTGTCGTCAATCCAAACAAATAATTGATCATCTGTTTCTCCAGGAGCATGTACTAATTTTAATTTTACACCTGCCTCTTCAATTATTAATTCATCTTCAAAAGTATGTGTAGGAGTTAATACTCCCCAATTAACCTCTTCATCTAAACCTAAAAAGGGACCAATACCAGCATTTACTAATTCTTCTTGATTTAAAAAATTACCAAACATTCTATAACTTCTTTTTGTTATGATTGGTCGAATTACATTTACTAGTTTTTCTATGTGAGCTTGTGTTGTGCTGTGTGCATAAACTTTAGGATTATCATTTCCTGCCATCGTTCTTGCACCAAATGTATGATCTGGGTGAAAGTGTGTATAAATGATTGCTTTTACAGGTTTTGTCGTAATTTTATTAAAAGCTTCTTTAACTCTAGATGCTGTTTTTTCAGACTCTAAACAATCTACAATTACAACACCGTCTTTACCTTCTATTAAAATAGAATTTGCCAACCCAAAACCAATAGCAACATAAATATTATCTGTTACTTTTATAATCTCCTCTTCAAATTCTTTAGAATGGGCTACTAAGTCTTCACTTGATGAAATCTTCGTATTAAAAGTTTCTCCTCTATTTGTCTCTGTCTTACAAGAAAGCAAAATCAAGAATACGAATAACGCAGTAGTTACCCTATATTTTTTTTCTTTTAATAAATTACACAACATTAAAAATAGAATTAATTATTAAAATCATGTTTTTATTACATAATCATTAAATAATAAGTTCGAAATTTAAGAAATTAATTCTTGAAAAAAGTTTACAATTGTTAAGATTTATATGAAGTACATTTATGCTTTTAATTTTTCGTTTCCAATTTCGTAAAAAACAAAATACCCAACAATGAATACTGATGTAATAAGGTATATTATCATAAAAACAGTACCAGTATTTATAATTTCATCTAGACCAAACCAGTTTCCTAAACGATATATAATAGCTAAACCAAAGATTGATTTTAACAGTTCCATCCAAATAGAATTAGGATTTCTATCCATTAATGACGTGTAACAATAGACCATAAGAAACAAGAATATCGCATAGATAAAGATATTAGGGCTTCCAATTTTGACAATAGCATATAATAAATGAAATGTCATACCAATTAGCATAAAAAGCTGAACCCAAGACCATGCTTTTAACAAAGAGGAGGCTTCTGTATCATACTTAACAAAATTTCTTGGGTCTGCTGAAGCAACTGGATACTTCTCTTCAACATCAGCAGGTCTCCATCCTGTTGGCATAAACCAAACTCTTAATTTATCTAACCAGCTCTTTGCTCTCCAGGCATCTTTAATTAGCAACCATAAATGATCTAAATTAATAAGAATTGGATTCCAAGTATTTACTTGCCTAGTAACTCCATAAATACATGGCTCTTCATCTAATTCTTCTTGAAAAGTTCCAAACAGTCTATCCCAAACACAAAATACCGGCGACATATTTTTATCCATATAAATTTTATTTATTGCATGATGAACTCTATGTTGTGATGGTGTTACAATAATATATTCTAACCATCCTAATTTTCCTATATAGGTGGTATGATACCAAATTTGAATAAATAAATGAAGCGGCGCAACCATAATAATTACTTCAGGAGGAACTCCTAATAATGCCGCTGGAAACAAAAAAAATACAGCTATATTTACAAACTTTGAAACAGATTGTCGCAATCCTGTAGCGATATTAAAATCTTCACCTGAGTGATGAATTACATGTCTGTTCCAAAAAATATTAACTTTATGAGCTAATCTATGATGCCAATAGGTAGCAAAATCTAATGAAACTATAGCGATTATATATGTGTGCCATTTAATATCTAAAGGAGCTATAGCAAATTGATTAAATAAGTGTTTGTATCCAAAAATCACAACAGTTAATCCTAAAACATTTTTTAAGGTATTTGTCATTCCAGCACTTAAACTAGAAATCATATCCATTGTTCTAAACTTAAACTTTTTTATAAAATAGGCATAAAGTACCTCTACAATTACTAAAGTAAGTATTGCTACCATTGCGATCATTAAAATATTTGCATATGCCTCCATAAGATATTATTTTTGTATCGAATTTCTATTTATTTCCACAATAATACGTTTTTTAAATAAATTGCTTTCTAAAAAACTTGTATGTCCATATTTTTCGAATCCAAAAAGATGTATTCTTGGATGGTTTTCTTTTAAAGTCTGAGCATGTTTAAAAGGAAAAACTGAATCCTCTTTTCCATGAAAGATACTTATTGGGCAATTTACTTTTTGAAGTCTTTTGTTTGTGTTTAATTCATACCTCCAAAGAAAACTAGGGACAAAAGGAAGTTTTTCTTTTAAGACTGTTTTAAAGCTAGAATATGTAGCCGTTAATATTAATGAATGTGGGGTATTATGAGCAGCTAAATAGGAAGCAACACCACTTCCTATTGAAATACCAAAAAGTATTATCTGAGATTCCTTGTATTCCTTTTTTAATGAATCGTAAACTATTTGTGCATCTTTTAACAATTGGTTTTCGCTTTTAATATTACCAGAGCTCTTACCATATCCTCGGTAATTTATGTATAATACATCATAACCATTTTCTGTAAACAGACTAGATCTCTTCCCTATTTCGGCTAAATTTCCTTTATTTCCATGAAAGGATAATACAATTCCTTTTTTAGCTTCACTTCTAAAAAGAACACCATTTAAAGTGACTGTTTTATCAACTAAAACATTAATTTCTTCAAACTCTTCATCAAACTGAAATTTATAATTTTCAGCTAATTTAGTCGGTTTAAAAATTAATTTTTCTTGAAAAAAGTAGAGTCCTAAAAAAATAAAAATAGGGATTATAAAAAGTGTTAGAATAAAATACTTCCTCATAAAGCTTATAAAATATTAAATTTTATTTTTATCTGTTCTTCTTTTAATTATTCTAGAAAGAGAAACTGGTGTAATTCCTAAATAACTAGCAATGTCTTTATGATAGACCGTTTGAAAAAACTGGGGACTTTTATCTAACAAATCTTCATAACGCTGCTCGGGCATTTTATCGATCATAGATTCTACTCTATAAACTAAAGTTTGTATCATCTCTTTATAAGAGGATAAAAGAAAATTTAAAATGTTTGAGCTTTTTAATGCTAAATTTTCAAAGTCGCTAAATTCAAAAACCAATAATTTTGTATCTCCTATTACTTCAAAAGTATATTTAGAAATTTTATGATCAAATAATGCATTAGGCGCTCCTATAATTGTAAAAGCAGGTCTTAAGAAAATACTTTTCTCTACCCCTTTTTTATTTGTTAAATAACCTCGAATAACACCTTTTAATATAAAAAAAGCCAACGAAGATTTTTTGTTTGGCTCAATTATTACTGTTTTATTTTTAAGAGTTTTAAAGCTACAAATTCCTAAAAAAGAGTGGATATCTTCGTCAGAAAATTCAGGTAAAATTTCTTTGAATTTTTTGAATAAACACCCATTATCGTCACTAATCATATATGTAAATATATACTTTTTATGTCATTAGCAATGTCAACTTGTCATAAAGATTGATTTGGCATTTTTATTGACTACTTATAATCTAGAAAATAATATTTAAAAAAAACATAATAAAATGGCAAAAGGAAACATTAATGTATCTGTAGAAAATATTTTTCCACTGATTAAAAAATTCTTGTATTCTGATCACGAAATATTCTTACGTGAACTTATTTCTAACGGAACAGACGCAACTTCTAAATTAAAACATCTTATTTCTATAGGTGAAGCAAATACTGAATTAGGTGATGCTAAAATTGAAGTAAGCATTGATAAAGATGCTAAAACAATTACGATTAAAGATCAAGGTTTAGGAATGACTGCAGATGAAGTTGAAAAATACATCAACCAAATTGCATTTTCTGGCGCAGAAGAGTTTTTAGATAAGTATAAAGACAACGAAGCTGGAATTATCGGTCATTTTGGATTAGGTTTTTACTCTGCATTTATGGTAGCGGAAAAAGTAGAATTAATTACAAAGTCTTTTAAAGATGCACCTGCTGCACATTGGACTTGTGATGGTTCTCCAGAATTTACGTTGGTTGAAAGTGATAAAGCAGACAGAGGAACAGAAATTATTTTACATATTGCTGAAGATTCTTTAGACTTCTTAGAAGAAAGTAAAATTGGAGGTTTATTAAACAAATACAATCGTTTTAACCAAGTGCCAATTAAATTTGGAACCGAAGAAATTAACGATCCTGAATTTACACCAGCAACTACAAAAGATGCCGAAGGTAAAGAAACTACAGAAGCGCACAAACAAATTACTGTTGAAAAAATAATCAACAACACAGATCCTGCTTGGACAAAAAAACCAGCAGATTTAGAAAAAGAAGATTATGATAATTTCTACAGAGAATTGTATCCAATGCAATTTGAAGAGTCTTTATTTCACATTCATTTAAATGTTGATTATCCTTTTAATTTAACAGGAATTTTATTCTTCCCTAAGTTAAGTCCTTCAATGGATATGCAAAAGGATAAAATTCAATTATACCAAAATCAAGTTTTTGTAACTGATAATGTTGAAGGAATTGTTCCTGACTTTTTACAGATGCTAAAAGGTGTTATTGATTCTCCAGACATTCCATTAAATGTATCTCGTTCTGGCTTACAAGCTGATGGAGCTGTAAAGAAAATTTCTGGTTACATTACCAAGAAAGTGGGGGATAAATTAGCTTCTTTATTCAAAAAAGACAGAGCTGATTTTGAGACAAAATGGAATGATATTAAAGTAATTATTGAATACGGAATGTTGTCTGAAGATAAATTCTTTGACAAAGCAAAGAAATTTGCTTTATATCCAACAGTTGCTGAGTCTTATTTTACGTTTGATGAATTGATTGAAAAAACAAAAGATTCTCAAACTGATAAAGATGGAAATCACGTTATTTTATACACGTCTAACAAAGACGCACAACACAGTTATATTCAAAATGCAACTGCAAAAGGATATGAGGTTGTAGTATTAGACTCTCCTATTATTTCTCACTTAATGCAGAAATTAGAAGGAGCTGCTGAAAAAGTAAAATTCACAAGAGTAGATTCTGATTTTATTGATAACTTAATTAAGAAAGACGATGCTGTAATTTCTAAATTATCTGATGAAGAAAAAGCAACTTTAAAGCCAATAATTGAAACTGCTGTAAACTCTAAAACGTATACAGTTCAATTAGAATCGATGGATTCTGATGCTTCTCCGTTTTTAATTACACTTCCAGAATTTATGCGTAGAATGAAAGAAATGCAAGCTTCTGGTGGTGGTGGAATGATGGGAATGGGTAATTTCCCTGACATGTACAATTTAGTGGTAAACACAAATAGTCCATTAGTTTCCGACATCTTAAATAACAAAGATGAAGCAGCACAAAAACATTTAATTTCTCAAGCTTTTGATTTGGCTAAATTATCTCAAAACCTTTTACATGGTGAAGAGTTAACAAACTTTATTAAACGTTCTTACGAACTAATTAAATAGACAATTTTGTCATTCCTGCGCAGACAGGAATCTATAAAACCAAAACCTCTTTGTGAAAACAGAGAGGTTTTAACTAAAAGAATAAAACAGGTATATAATGCGACTAAAACATCTTTTTGTTTTTCTATTGGTGTTCTTTCTTTCTGTTGCAGAATCTCCTATTTATTCACAAGAAAGTACTTTTAATTATTATCAATCTTCTAAAAGTATTAAGAAGAAGCGTTTTAATACTAGAAACACAAAACATGTTGTCTTTAATAAAACGTTATCTGCCAATAGTTTTCTAGCTTTTTTCTTTCCAAGTATTCTTCAAAAAAATGCTTTTCAAAAACAAACTATACTTACTATAAAACTACAAAAGCAATTGTATCAAAAAATTGCTTCACTTAATAATCAACATACTTTCTTAATTAATAAGATTACTTCTAGTAATTCAATTTCCTATTTATACATCGCCTAGAACTACACTTCTGTTCTTGGCAAATGCTGAAAAGCAACAAATGATAAAATTAATGTCTAATCATTTATCATTATTAACATGTATAAACAGAAAAAAAACAATCGTTTAGAAAAATCTAGACATCCAATATATTGGCTAAAAAGAAAAACCTTATTAATTATAACTGCATTTATGCTTGGGATATCTAATTCTATAAACGAAGAAGACACATCTCTTTTTGGAAATCAGCATCGCATAGAGCAACAAGATAAAAAGGATTGATCTAATAATTTTTGAAGCAAAAAAACCAAAACCTCCTTGTGAAAACAAGGAGGTTTTTTGTTTGACTATCTTAAAAAAGCACTAACTTCGTTTAACTTCTGATTTAAATCATTTGTACTGAATTTGATTCAGTATTAAAACAGAACGGTTTTTAACGATTAAAAGAAGGAACATAAAAACAACTATTTAATAAATAATATCATGGCAAAAGGTAAAGATTCAAGGAGAAGTGTAAAAAAAGAATCCACAAAAACTCCAAAAGAAAAGAAAGAAGAAAAGAGACTAAAAAAATCTAAAAAAGAATAGTTATAACGAAACTGAAAGCTATTCTGATTTTTCCAATCATAGCAGATTTAAAAATTAAAACGGATAGCGCTACAAATTACAAAATTGTATAAATTAATTTCTAGTTCTATCCTACCTTACCAAAATCATCTCCGGTTTTCTCTTCAATTTATATTTACTAAGTTTAGTGCTTTAAATATTTGGGTTTCAATTTTAAGCTAAAAACAAGCAACATCAAGCCTATTATAACACACTAATAATCGAATACCAAATTCATGAATAAATCAAACTTAAAAGAAATATTTGAACTTGTATTACGTCAGTGTGTATTTATTATTCTTACTATTTATGCGACATCAAAATTGCTTGGAGGACAATTTTATATGAATGGAAAATTGCCTGCTAAAGTTGCCAATACTACACTAGGAGACGCAAGTGGATTTTCGTTAGCTTGGACCTTTATGGGGCATTCTTATCTATATATATTTTTCATTGGTTTCTTACAGCTTTTAGCTGCTTGGTTTCTTTTATGGAATAAAACGAAGCTTATAGGTGTATTTATATTAATACCAATAATGGTAAACATAATACTATTCGATCTTATTTTTCTTGATGTATATCCTGCTTTAGCAAACGCTATTATCATTACTTTGATGTTGTTTTTAATTCTGTTTTTTAATAAAGAAAGGATTATTGATATAATCAAAAGACTGACTGATTTTAAAGCAAAACCCAACGTTCCTATAAAAAGAAGACTCATTACTTTTGGAATTACGATTATAATTATCGTTTTAATTTTTACTTTTGATTCTTTTTTAGAACATTGGCTTGGAGCAAGTAAAGAAAAAATACTAAACTAAATAGCACTTAAATCTCTTTAGTCTTAAATCTGATTTATCAATTTATACCTTCATCGAAACCATCAAAAAGTATTGAATTCACAACTGAATTAAAAAAAAATATTAAAAAAGTGTAATAATTAGAAACTTCTGCCACTAACCTTAAAAAGCAAGCATTGAGTAGCGACTTTTATACAGTATCAATTTTACCTTATTCAGGTATAATTATAAAAATTTGTAGAGCATATACTGATTCTCAAGAAGATTTTGAGGATTATTATCAGGAAGTCTGTTTGCAAATTTGGAGAAGTAAAGACCAGTTTCGTGGCGATTCTAAATGGTCTACTTGGATATATAGACTCTCATTAAACATCTGTTTAACTTTAATTAGAAAAAAGAAAAAGACACGCCAATTCTTCAATAGTGATGCTATAGATCACACAGAAGAAGGGGAAGAAAACACGGCCTTTTCTAATGAAAACTTGGGTTTATTATATGAAGCTATTAAACGATTATCAGAAATTGATAGAGCTGTTATTTTACTCTATTTAGAAGAAAAGCCAAACAAGGAAATTGCAGAGATAATTGGAACGACACCAAATAACATTGCTGTACGAGTGATCAGAATTAAAGAACGATTAAAAAAAATATTAGATGGAAAAATCAATTGAGTCAATTTGGAAAGAAGGTTTTTTGCAAAAAAATGCGATGGTAGTACCAAAGTTAAACAACCTTTACAATAAAAAATCTATCCATATTATAGATAAATTTAAAAGGATGTTTAAAATAAACCTAAATGCACTTATAGTCTTTTCTTTTGTGGTTTTACCAGTTTCCTTTTTTGTGAAAATTCCAGTTATGGGAATCATGATGTTCATCCTCTTTAATGTAATAGTTATTATAAATAAACGCCTATTGAAAGGTTTAGATAAAATAGATAAGAACGTAAGTAGTTATCAATACCTAAAATCTTTTGATACTTGGATGCAAGAACAAATTGCGATTAATGTAAAAATGTCAAGTTATATTTATCCTTATGTTTTTATTGCGATGGTTTCTGGATTTTGGTTTTCAAATGATATTCGTGAAACTTCAAATAGAATACTGGGTAATTATCAACCTGATATGATCTATGGAATGCCAATTTACTGGATGGCTTCAATGTTCGTAATCATCATCTTATTAGCGATTTTTGGTGGACGAATTTATAAACTAGATTTAAAAATAGTTTATGGAGGTCTCTTAAAAAAAATAGCAGAATTAATTTCTGACATGGAAGATTTAAGAACTGAATAAAACAATCGAAAACCCCAAAACAGCGACTCAAATAATTATTTTTCTATTAAAGTGTAATATTATCTGATTTTGGACACTAATTAAATAAAGATTAAAATTATGACGATTACAGAAACAACTCAGTTTTTTGAAAAATTATTAAAGCAAACAGATCGTAAACGAGAAATACGGGTTTATAAAGGGTTTATTACGATCCTAACTAATTTACAAAATAGAAAATTATCTGAAGGACAAGTATCCCTTATTGAAAATGAGCTTAAAACTTTTGCATTAAAATCAAATCCAAAAAATAAGCGAAGATATTATAGCAAACAATTAAATGTTTTCAAAGAATTTTTAAAAGCTGAATTTTCATTGATATCAGAAGGTTACTATACTGCTATCGGAATGAGTTTAGGTATGTGTTTTGGAGTTGCTATTGGAAATAGTTTTGGTGCCTCTGGAAATTCACTTGGTTTAGCAATGGGAATGTTGATAGGATTAGCAATAGGTCGTTATAAAGATATGGAAGCTGAAAAGGAAAAAAGAGTCTTAAAAACAAAAGGTTCTAGCTTATAAATTGATATAAATATTCTTGTCGAATCTTAAAATACAAAGTAAACTAAAGGATCCATTACTTATAAAATCTAATTTTTAAATGCAAAATTCATCAAAAACTATCGTTGCATTTAAACTACCTTTGCATTAAAAATATTCAATGCAGTTTTCTGAATTTCCTTTCCATAAATCTATCTTAAAAGCAGTTGCTGAAGAAAGATATCACACACCAACGTTAGTACAAGAAAAAGCAATTCCTTTAGTTCTAGCAAAAAAGAACGTAATTGTTTCTGCACAAACGGGTACAGGAAAAACAGCTGCTTTTGCGTTGCCAATTATTCAAATGTTGTTTGATAAACAAGGTTTAAAAGATGAAGAAGGTAAAGAGATAAAATCATTGATTGTTACCCCTACTCGTGAGTTAGCAATACAAATTTTAGAAAACTTTAAAACCTATAGCAAATTCACAAATTTAACAACTGCAGCAGTTTTTGGTGGTGTTTCTCTAGAACCTCAAAAAGAGATTTTAGCACATGGTGTAGATATTTTAATTGCAACTCCTGGAAGGTTAATTGATCTTTATTTACAAGGATTCATAGATTTAAGTGCTATTGAAATATTTGTATTAGATGAAGCTGATTTAATGTTGGATATGGGTTTTATAAACGACGTAAAAAAAATAGAACGTTTATGTCCTAAGAAAAAACAAACCTTACTTTTCTCGGCTACAATTCCAGAAAAAATAGATGAGTTAGCAAAAACAATGCTCTATAAACCTGTTAAAGTAGAAATAAATCCAGAAGAAACTACAGCAAAAAATATTGGCCAGTTATTATATTATCTTCCAAAAAAGAACAAAACAGATTTGTGTTTGCATTTATTGAGAAACACCATCAATGGAAAAATCATCATTTTTAGACGCACAAAAATTGGTGTTGATAAATTAGAAGAATCGTTACTTAAAAATGATTATAAAGTAACAAGTATTCATGGAGATAAATCACAATCAATCAGAAATAAAGCTATTGAAGATTTTAAAGATAAAAAAGCGAATATTTTAATTGCTACAGATGTTGCTGCGCGTGGAATTGATATTACAAATGTAGATGCAATTATTAACTTTGATATCTCTAATGTACCTGAAACGTATGTTCACAGAATTGGTAGAACAGGTAGAGCTGGTAAATCTGGAATTGCATTCTCTTTTTGTTCTCCTGATGAAAATGCCTACATCAAAACGATTGAAGCTTTAATTGAAAAAACAATTAAAGTTATTGTTGATCATCCATATATCATCAACAAACCAAAACATAAAAAATTACAACCAAATACCGTTAGTAAGAATAAAAAAGGGAGAAAATCTGAAGCTTCTAAAAAGAATAAGAAACGCTGGTATTAATCATCTAGTTTCTTCCTAGAATTAAAAAACACAAAATTGCATCAAATAATAAAAGCCACAATTAAGGATGCTAAACTTTTATCAAAAATTAGCAGAGAATCTTTTTTACCTGCTCACGGTCATTCAGCATCAAAAGAAGATGTCCACACTTATACGAGTTTAAACTTTAGTGAAGAAAACTTTATCAAAGAGTTAGAAAATATAAAAAATTACTATTTTTTAATTTATCATGATGATAAAATTGCCGGATATTCTAAAATAATTTTAAACTCAAAAAACGAAAACATTTCTTATAAAAACGTTGCTCTAATGAGCAGGTTGTATTTATTAGAAGAATTCTACGGATTTAATTTAGGTAAAGAATTATTCAATTTTAATGTAGAATTGTCTAAACAAAATAATCAAAAAGGAATTTGGTTAGCAGTTTGGACCGAAAATAAAAAAGCCCTCAAATTTTATCAAAAAATGGGATTTGTGAAAGTTGGAAAATATGATTTTAAAATTTCAGAAACACATTATAATCCTAATCATATTCTGTATTTAGAGTTTTAGTTTTACCGTTTAAAACTTAAATTAAAAATTCTGTATATTACAACTCTTTAATTTAAATTTTAGAAATGGATAGCTTTTTAAACTTCTTTGAATCAATGCCTTCATGGCAAAAATTAGTATGGATTTTAATCTGTATTTCTGCAAATTGGATTGTAGAGTTAATTACCCCCCTAGTAAAATTTAATTACAAAAAATGGAAACATGCAGGTGTAAATATGGTTTTTCTTGCGATGGACTTAAGCATAAATTTACTCTTTGGAATCTTAACTTTAGGTATTTTTATTTGGCTAAATTCTAATGAATTTGGTCTCTTGTACTTAATAGATTTACCAATTGGGGTAGAATTGTTAATTGCTGTTTTGGCGTTAGATTTTTCTGCACAATATATAGTCCATTATTTGTTGCATAAAATTCCTTTTATGTGGCGTTTTCACATGGTGCATCATAGTGACACGAATGTAGATGCAACCAGTGCAACTAGGCATCATCCAGGAGATTATTTAATGAGAGAAGTTTTTGCTTTATTAGTTATCGTGCTCTTTGGAATTCCGCTTGCTTATTATCTTTTTTATAGAATGGTAACTGTCTTTTTCGCCTATTTTACTCATGCCAATTTTTACATGCCGAAAACAATTGATAAAATATTGAGCCTTGTATTTGTAACCCCTAACATGCACAAGTTTCATCATCATTTCGAAATGCCTTGGACAGACACTAACTTTGGAAATATCTTTTCTTTTTGGGATCGTATTTTTGGAACACTAACGTATGATGATCCTAAAAAAGTAACCTTTGGCTTGGATTTATTAGATAGCACAAAAGATCAAGATATTTTATATCAATTAAATATTCCTTTCAATAAAAAAATAAAACTAACAACTGATAAATGAGATATTTAACGTTTATTTTTCTATTATTAACCGCATTTACATATTCACAAAAAAACACAGAAGTTCATGTTTTTGATATTGAAAAGAGTGGTGAAAAATATCTTTTAAAAAACGGAAAAAACATTTCTAACAACAAAGGTTATGACAGTCAGCCTTTTTTTTATACTGATCAAGAAATTTTATTTGCTTCCAATAAAAACGGGAATACAGAAATTATTTTACACAACTTAGTTACTGGTAAAAATGAACTAAAATCAAACACAAAAAACGGCGGAGAATATTCGCCCCAAAGAATTCCAAACTCTGATCATATTTCTGCTGTCCGTTTAGATACTGATGGTTTACAACGTTTTTACAAATATAATTATACATCTAAAAAAAATACAGAAATTATTACTGATTTAAAAGTTGCGTATCCAAACTGGTTTGATAAAAACACGGTAATAGCCGTCTCTATCGTAAATGATTCATTAGAGTTGTTTATTTGCGATTTAAAGAAGGAAACAAACCTTTCTGTTGCAAAAAATGTTGGGCGTTCTGTACATCGAATTCCGAATACAAATTTAATGAGCTTTATTAGCAAAGAAAACAAGGATTCTTGGTTATTAAAATCTCTAAACCCCACAACAAGAGAGATAAAAACGATTACATCACTAAAACTAGAAGAAGATGTTACCTGGTTACCAAATGGAGTTTTATTAATTTCTAGAGGAAACTTAATTTATAAATTCAATCCAAAAAAAGACAAACAGGCAACTATACTTTTTAGTTTTACGGATAAAAATATCAACAATATTTCTAGAATCACAGTAAACTCTGATGGAACAAAATTAGCGTTAGTTGCAGAAGTGTCAGAATAATATTTTGTTTAAGAGTAATTTAACGGGTGCGACGAAAGAGATATTGGCGCTTGTTTTAAACTCTATAGTTAAGATGTAAAATTGCATCTATTTGATAATAAATTAGCAAGATTGCTTTAGTCACCTTTATGTAATTATTTAAATCGTTTGTTAAAATGATTTTTTAAGAAAACAACTTGTGCCATAAACATCAATCCAAAGAAAAAGACAGCATATAAAACGGTATTAGAAACTGAAAAACTGGGAAGTTGAATTTTATCAAAGAAAGACAAATCTAACTCAGGAAAATTTATCAAACTTTTTTCTGGAGATTCAAAAGGAATAAAAATTAACGCCAAAACTAATAAAAGAATTAGAAACCATCCTTTTTTAGAAATCAATGCGCTTGTAGTAAAAATACTTTTTTGATGTTCTACTACAATTTTACTCATTAAAGAAGCTGTAAAATCTTTTGACGGACTTTCAGTATGAATTTCTTTTACATACTTTTTTACAAAAGCATCTAATTCGTGACTATTTTTATTTTCTTCCATAATGACTAATAAGTTCTGGTGCTGCATTTTCTTTTACAATCCCTAATAATTTTTTTCTTGCTCTATGTAATTTTACTTTTAAATTGGCTTCAGATATTTCTGTTACTGCTATAATTTCTTTCAAACTTAACTCATCAAAATAGAACATCCAAATTAAAGAACGTTCTTCATCTTGTAATTCCAATAAACAATCATTGATCATCTTCGCTCTTTCTTTTCTTTCTATACCTTGTAAAATAGTATTTACAGATTGAATTTGATTGAAAGTAATTTCGTTTATTTCTAACGAGTTATTATGATTTTTATTTTTTTTAATAGTATCTAAACATGCATGATACGCGATTCGATACAACCATGTACTAAATTTAGAATCTCCTTTAAACTTATTTAAATTTGTATATGCTTTTATGAATGTATCTTGACAAACCTCTTCTGCTTCTCCCCTATTCTTTGTCATTTTAAATGCCAAACTAAACACCATCTTTTTATACGCATCAACAAGATATGCAAACGCATTTATATCTCCATTGATGACTTTATTAATATATAGTTGGTCGTTCGTTGTCGTCATTTTCTGTTTGACTGATGCAACTAATATTAGGTTACACTTTTTAATACTTTTTTTATACTACTTCCATTAATTACTGTAGTTTAAATTTTAGCACGTCATCATAATTCACACAATACATATAAAGGTAAAAACATAACTTCAAAATTTTTCGCAAACCTTTGTTATTTTTTTTCTATTTTTCTAAATTAAATACAAGTTTTTCATGTTTTTTGTAACCTTTATTTAAATAGCAGCGTCAAAGCTACAAACACAATAAAATTAATCATTTTAAAATAAACAATTATGGATTCAGAATTAATTATCATACCAATAATATTTGGTGCAATCTTTGGAGTATTTTATTTATTCTTTTCAACAAGGAATAAAGAACGTTTAGCATTGATCGAAAAAGGAGCAGATGCTAGTATTTTCATGAAAAGGCATGCAAAAAATGCAGCACCTTTTTGGAAAGTATTTGTCTTAAACCTATCCGTTTTATTAATGGGAATAGGAATAGGTATTTTTATAGCATCAATATTACATTATAGTATGGGTGTTGATGAAGATGTAGCCTATCCTGGCACAATTTTCTTAATGGCAGGTATTGGTTTATTTGTTGGCTTTTCATTAACAAAACAGTTAGACAAAGAGTAATACATAAAAACCACAGTTCTTTTAAACCATTTCAATTTTTATTGAAGTGGTTTTTTTCTTTTTAAAAAGGCTGTATCTTTAAAGAAAATATATTCCAATGAATAAAATCACCCTCCTATGTCTATTGATTACTATTTCAATTAACGCACAAACAGATTCAAAAATTTACGATATTATAAATACTGTTTCTTCACAAAATATTAAAACAGATATAAAAACGCTCACTGAATTTGGCACAAGAAATACATTTTCCGACACGATTTCTGCTACTCATGGAATTGGCGCTGCAAGACGTTGGATAAAATCTGAATTCGAAAACATTTCAAAAAATTGCGATACTTGTATCGATGTATTTTATCAAAAAGACTTTGTTACTAAAGAGGGCAACAACAGAGTGCCGCATGATGCATGGATTGTTAATGTAGTTGCGATTCAAAAGGGAACAAAATACCCTAATAGATATGTTATTATGAGTGGAGACATTGATTCTCGTGCAAGTGATACGATGGATTATACAACAGATGCTCCAGGTGCAAATGATAATGCTTCAGGAATGGCAGGAACTATTGAAGCCGCAAGAGTTCTAAGCAATTATAAATTTGAAAGTAGTATTATTTACGTAGGTCTTTCTGGTGAAGAACAGGGACTTTTTGGTGGTGCAGGACTCGCAAAATATGCCAAAGAAAAAGGTTGGGAAATTATTGGGATTTTAAATAATGACATGATTGGGAATATTACGGGTGTAGATGGAGTTATAGATAATCGTGCTTTTAGAATTTTCTCTGAGCCAGTTCCTGCTAACGAGACAAAAAAACAAAGAAATATGCGTCGTTTTTACGGTGGTGAAGTTGATGGTATTTCTCGTCAATTGGCAAGATATACTCATAAAATGACAAAAACATATATGCCAGAAATGAATCCAATGATGATTTATAGGTTAGACCGTTTTGGACGTGGTGGACATCATAGACCTTTTAACGATTTAGGTTTTCCAGGAATTAGAATTATGGAAGCGCATGAAAACTACACACAACAACATCAAGATATTAGAACAGAAAAGGGTATTAATTATGGAGATACTTTTGAACATGTAAATTTTGAATACGCTAAAAAACTAACTGCTGTCAACTCCATAACAATGGCAGGGTTAGCTTCTGCTCCACCAAGTCCTAAAGAGGTTGCAATTGGTGGAATTGTTCAAGCATCCGTAAAATTAAAATGGAATACAGTTGCGGGTGCTAAAGGGTATAAAATATATTGGAGAGATACGACTTCTCCTACTTGGGACAATTCTAGATATGTAGAAACTACCGAATTTACTTTAGAAGGAATTGTAATTGATAATTTCTTTTTTGGGGTTGCTGCAGTTGGAGAAAACGGACACGAAAGTGTAGTTGTTTTTCCAAATAAAATTTGGAGATAATGTCAAAAAAGTCAGAACAAAATGTTTCTTAATCTGCTTTAGATAGTATTGATAAAGGTATTATCCCAGAAGAATTACAACAATCGTTTGATAAAACAAAACTACTTTCACTAACTATCAAATTTTTGCACCAAGCTATAGAAAAAACTGTTTGTATTGGTTACATCAAACTAAAACACAAACCATAAGAAAAAACCGAATTATAGAAATAACTCGGTTGTGTAATGCAAATATTAAATATCGTGGAAATTGATAATTAAAAAAGCCACCTAAACTTTCATTTAAGTGACTTTTAAAACAAAAAAA
>CEST01022423.1_pt1 | contig 31026 bp, 29 predicted proteins | sample 326921 | NCBI WGS metagenome assembly CEST01 (sample SAMEA2621509, study PRJEB7988) | marine metagenome | biome: marine biome (ENVO:00000447); feature: surface water layer (ENVO:00002042); material: "saline water (ENVO:00002010), including plankton (ENVO:xxxxxxxx)" | depth 5 m
GCGCGATCCTGATACCAGGCAGTTAATTAAAGCGCTGATTGAAAAGAGTGATTGGTAGGTTTCGATAAAGGCTTTTATAGCATTAGAAGGAAAAATTCCTGAGTTATTTCATACATAAGTAAACGATATCACGTTTTAAATTAAAGGCTAGGTAAGAGGACTTGTTGAGATGAATAGTGAAGTTACGCCGGCTAGCGAGAAAATGGTTCATATAATCGGAGGGAGCAGCAAAGTATCGCAAATACTTGTGGAAAAACTAAACGGTACTAAAGTTTCTATTTATGGTCGTAACGCTGATTTATTTTTGGATCCATCTGTTTTTGTTGAAGGGCTCGATAAAACAGCCTTCCATATATTTGTGTACATGTCGAGTATCCTTTATGCAACTAAGATGTCGATGCAGACTGAAAATGAGATGAGAGACTCATTTAAGATAAATTGCTGGATACCATGTTCCTTATTAGAAATATTAAACGATGCCAAGGTTTATCGCTTTAAATTTATTTATATTTCTAGTGAGTCTGCAAAGAAAGGTTCATATGACTCGAGTTATGCATTGTCAAAAGCTGCAAGTGAAAGATTTATTAAAGAAGTGAGATTGAAGAATAAAGCTAGTTCTTGTTTTGGTGTGGCACCTTCAACTATTGCGGACGCAGGAATGACTATATCGAGGACTGATAAGTCTAGACTTGAGAATTACAGGCTTGAGCATCCGAAACAACGATTTCTTACAAGTGATGAACTTGCATCTCTCCTTAGTGATTTAATCAATTCTAAGATTGATTACTTGACAAACACAATAATTGATCTGAATGGTGGGAAATTTTCGAGGAGCCGATATTGATTCATATCGTTGGTGCAGGTTGGTACGGTTGCTACATTGGTAAGTATCTTTCTCAGAAGGGTATCGATTATGTAATCTGGGAAAAAGATGAGATATTTTCTGGAGCGAGCGGCAATAATCAAAATCGTCTTCATCAAGGTTTCCATTATCCTCGATGTTCAGCGACTAGATTTCAGGCACGACAAGGATTTAATAACTTTGAGCAAGAGTTTAAAAAAGTTATTTTTGATATCCCTAAAAATTACTATGCTGTTGATAAGAATTCGATTTTGGACTTTGCGACATACAAGACTATATTCAGAGCCGAAGGTTATGATTTTGAGGAAATGGATCTTAATGATCTTCCTATCGAATCTCTGCAAGGTGTTGTGAGCGTAAATGAGCGAGGGATTTGCCCAAAGAAGAGTGAGAAATATTGGCGTGATATGCAATTAAATATAGTTATTGGATCAGAGGCCAAACTTGATGATGGACTGCTCTACGTTGATGAAAAGCTCGTTTCCAAAAAGGGTGAAAAAATAATCGATTGTTCGTGGGGTTCACTAGCAAAGTCGACTGCTTACTATAAAGAGGATTTTTTGGTTCTTCGCCTGGATAAACTGCGACAACTAAACTTCGATGCATTGACTGTAATGGATGGGCCGTTTTTTTCAATATTTCCTGAAGATAGCTCTATGAACAAATATACACTGACTTCTGTCGAGCATGGTAAGTTGTCCAAAGGCTCCATGGATGTTAGGTCTTTGGAATTGGCAGTGAAGAAGAATTTGAATTACATTCGTTCAGTTTATCCCAATTTTGAAATCGATTTTAAATATACTGGCTTTTATATCGGTCGAAAGCTAAAGCTTCACTCAATAAGATCGGATAGCAGAATGCTAGCGTCTGCGATTGAGGGAAACGTATTAAAAATATATTCTGGAAAAATTGATGCTATTTTTGATACTAAAAAAATAGTTGATGATTTTATTTTGTCCTAGCATTTATTTATGCTTATTTCTCACGTCATTCAGGAGTTTCTATGAAGATGAGTGCAGTATTTATGGTAGGACGTTGGTTCTCGTTTGTGTCCCATATCTTTCTTGGACAAGCCGAAAACAGTTTCCTTTATTAAATGGTGAGCTAAGTATGTTGAATGATAAAAATTTTTTAGTTACAGCCTTGCGCAACCTTACTGTTTGTGTCTGTACACTCAATGAAGAGCAGAACATTGCCGCTTGTATTGATTCAATAAGGTTATCTTTTATGGGCTCGATCATAATCGTCGATGGCAACTCAGATGATGCTACAGTGCAAATTGCAAAAGACCGGGGTTGTGAAGTTATAGTAACGCCTATCCGTAATCTAGCGCATCAACGTAATCTAGGAGTAAATTCTGCGACAACTGATTATTTAGCATTTTTTGACGCTGACGACCGACCTTCAGATTCTACTATTTCAGAAATGATACATTCCTTGATTTACAATAATGCGACAGCAGTAATGGCCAGAAGTAAGTCTTTTGAGAATAGCACTTACTGGCAGAGGGGAATGGATTTTTCCGTAAATATTGATGGTCAAGAGTCTGGGTTTACAAACATGATTGGTCAACCGTCAATGTTTGTACGCAAAGACCTTGTAGATATTCAACACGATGAAACTTTCACATCATGTGAAGATACTTTTATTTCGCGGAGTTTAGAGATTAAAAAAAAGAAAATGTATTTATCTGATGCAATTAATTATCGGTTACATGACAGATATTTTGCGGATTATTGTAAAAAAATTCGCTCATATGGTGCAGGCGATGCAAGATTTATTAAAGTATTTCCTGAAAGAAGGTTTTCTACGATTTACCACTTGCTTATAAATTATCCAATCATCAAATCATTTAAATTGATTAAAGCTGGCAAATTTTATTATGTCCCATTCGTGGTATTTATGGGGCTTGGTAGGTTCTATTATTTAACAAAACAATATATCAATGATAAACTCAACCTTATTTGAAAGTGTGGCCCGTCTGTCCGGACCATTGCATCGATTAAAGAGCGAGGCTCGCACCCTCCTGATGTCATCCAGAAACCACCTGCGGCTAGATTAGGTAGGGTGCCTGTTGCTGAGGGATTATCAAAAACGATTAAGTGGTACAGAGACAATCTCTCAAAATTAATAAATGCACAAAGCCAAATCTACTAGTTTCTTGGAAAGCTATATTCCTTGAGAATTGCATTTGGCCGCGTGCATGGTTGCAAAAGCAAGAAACGAATAGTGATCTTACAATTAAAAGGTTAGAGATTAATCATAGGAGGCTTCGGTGTTTCAACCTAGCAGACAATTTGAAATCGGTGAAAAAGTTATAGGACATGATTTTCCAACGTATTTTATAGCCGATGTTGCGGCTAACCATGACGGCGATCTGGAGCGTGCTAAAGATCTAATTTATCTTGCAGCTGAACGAGGAGCTGATGCTGCTAAATTCCAACATTTTAGTGCCAAAACAATAGTGAGTGATTCGGGATTCCGATCTTTAAAGAGTGGGAGTTCTCATCAAGCAAAGTGGGGCAAGTCAGTTTTTGATGTCTACAAAGCGGCTAGTGTCGATTTAGGTTGGACAGAAATTTTAAAAGACACATGTGACAAGGCTGGCATAGCCTTTTTTACAAGTCCTTATTCTAAGGAGTTGGTCGATCATATCGATCCATTTGTGCCCGCTCATAAGATAGGATCTGGCGATATAACATGGTTAGATATAATCGATTTCATCGCTTCAAAAAACAAGCCTACACTTATAGCGTCGGGTGCATCTAACTTTGACGATGTTGTATTAGCAGTCGAGACAGCCTTGGAAGTTAATGCTGAAATATGCTTAATGCAGTGCAATACCAACTACACAGCTAGTCTGGATAATTTTAAGTATATTCAGTTGAATGTGCTCAAGGCCTACCGAGAAATGTTTCCCTCTTTGATTCTAGGTTTGAGTGATCACACCCCAGGGCATACTACGGTATTGGGAGCCGTTGCTTTAGGGGCCAGAGTCATAGAGAAGCATTTGACAGATGATAATGATAGAGAGGGACCTGACCATCAATTCTCTATGAATGGTGAGACTTGGCAGGAAATGGTTGAGCGGACCAGAGAGTTAGAAAATGCTTTGGGAAATGGTATTAAACGAGTAGAAGATAATGAAAAAGAAACAGTTATCCTGCAAAGAAGAGCTATTTGTTGTTCTAAAGATCTTGAGACGGGTCACCGGTTGACCAATAGTGATTTGATTGTATTGCGGCCCTGTCCTGTGGGCTCTATTTCACCCAGATTTATTAATGATCTAGTTGGTAAGACTTTGCAGAGTAATATTTCTGAAGGACAAAGCATTAAGTGGTCTGATTTGGTTTAGAAAAACTTTAACAAACGTTGTTTGTTGTCGTGAGCTAGACATGGCTACTAGTTTTTTTAAGTTAAGTGTTACGGGCATTAGTCAAATCTGCTTAAATTTTTGAGCCGATAGGCTCTTGAAGCCTTAACACATAATCCTAGGACGTGGGTTGTAACGAATTTTTTATCCTTGAAAATTCTACCTAGGAAAACTCCAGATACGTATTCTGATAAAAACATTGCGAGATCGCCGGTTCAGGTAGGTCAGGTAAGTGCTGTAGTTTGCTGTCTAAATTCGATTACGTCGATCGAGGAATGTCTCAAGTCGTTAAAAGAGAGCAATGTTAAGGAGATCATAGTTGTTGATGTGGGTTCGACATATGGTTCCCTAGATGTTGCTAAAAATTACGCAGACATCCTGCTGATGGATGAAGGTCGTGGCCTTGGTATTGCTAGAAACATTGGATTAAGACGCGCGACTGGTCGTTACGTGCCCCACTCTGCCCCTGACAACAGTTATGAGGCAAAAGAACTTTTAAAATTCTAAATTACATTGATGGCACTGTTATGGCAGTATCCTCAAAAACTATTGTTAAATCTGCAGGTTACCTCGGAAAGCTTTTGAATATTTATAAAAAAGCAAGATTTTTTTCCAGGACAAAAGAACTCCATGGGCACACCGTTGCTATGCTGTACGCAGACTATACAGGACAACCCGTTTGATGAAAGCCAAAGGTGGCCAGATGATGCGCAACAATGTTTCCGATGGAAAAGTTTTTGGATGCGAGATTTTTTATTGCAAATGCTGAAGTCGGAGAAATTGGTGATTTTGGATTCCTGGAGCTTAGGACAAGATGGAGAATGTATGGAAGTTCAGATCTCCAAGTCTATCAGTCACAGTCATCTTATTGGACTTGGCGCAGAAAGATAGAAAGTATTTTTAATCCATTGAGGAATGAATTGCTTGCTCCATTAGTTTCTAGAAGAATCACTACGATTGAAAAAATGCGCGTGTTGCCTTTTCTCTTATGTATCACCACCATACGTTATTTTAGTTGGTTAAAGTTATCTATAAAGGGATTTTTTAAATAGACTAACATCAAAAAAGTGTGATCAGTTTCCATAATATGGGTTTTAAAGTTTGAAACACATTCGTCTTTCTAAGCCTATCTGCCATCTTACCGTGTTAAAAATCGCTAAAGGAAAAAAATGCACTTATCAGAAATTAAATTATCTATCATCGGCCTTGGTTATGTTGGATTACCGCTTGCTGTGGAGTTTGGAAAACGCAGGGAGACGGTTGGTTTCGACATTAATAAAGTAAGAGTTAAGGAATTAAAAGAAGGCTATGATGCTACTTTAGAGTCTAGCTCCGAAGAACTTATGAAGGCACAAAAACTTCTATTTTCTTCGAAACTAAGAGATATAGAGAAAAGTAATGTCTACATCGTAACAGTCCCAACTCCCATTGATGAGAATAATACTCCAAATCTAGAGCCTTTGAGAAAGGCTTCTGAAATGTTAGCGAACGTGCTTGAAAAGGATAATATTGTAATTTTTGAGTCAACTGTATATCCGGGGGCGACGGAGGAGATATGCATACCGATTTTAGAAAAAATATCGGGTTTGCGATATAACATAGATTTTTTTGCGGGTTACAGCCCAGAGCGTATCAATCCAGGTGACAAAGAAAATACGCTTACGACAATTAAGAAAATCACTTCTGGTTCAACTCCCGAAGTTGCATATCTCGTGAATGATTTATATCTCTCGATCATCACGGCAGGCACTCATATGACAAGTTCAATTCGAGTTGCGGAAGCCGCAAAAATTATCGAAAATACCCAGCGTGATCTTAATATTGCGATAATCAATGAATTTGCAAAAATCTTCAACATCATAGGTATTGATACTCAAGAAGTGCTATCAGCAGCAGAGACTAAATGGAATTTTTTGCCCTTCAAGCCAGGGCTTGTTGGAGGCCATTGCATATCTGTTGATCCATATTATCTGACTTATAAAGCTATGGAAGTTGGATACCAACCGGAGGTTATTCTTGCGGGGCGGAGAATTAATGATGGTATGGGACATTATGTAGCCACTCAGCTTGTTAAAGCGCTGAGTAAGGAAAAGATTCATATTGATGAGGCTAAGGTGCTCGTTTTAGGCTTCACATTTAAAGGCGATTGCCCTGACGTCAGAAACACTAAGGTGATTGATATGGTGAAAGAGCTCGAGTCTTTCAATATGACTGTAGATATCTTTGATCAATGGGCCGATGCAACTGAAGTTAGGGTTGAATATGACGTGGAATTAACCAAGACCTTGGTCAATGGGTCTTATGATGCGATTGTGGTGGCAGTCGATCACAGCGACTATAAATCTTGGGGTGAAATCAAAATTCGTCGCTTGGGCAAAAAAAATCATGTTCTTTATGACTTGAAATATGTGTTGCCGCTTGCGGGTTCTGATCTGAGATTATAGTGATTGGGTGAGTTTGCCAATCAGTTGGCTGATTCTGTTAGACAAACTGAGTTTTTAAAACATGATGTTGATGATATGAAAAAAAATATTGCAGTGATTGGTTGTGGGCATTGGGGTAAAAATCTTGTTCGTAATTTTGCAGAGCTCAAGGCTCTTGCGAGTGTCTGTGATCCTAATTCTGATCTTGCCGCAAAGTTCGCGCGAGATTTTGGGGTGAGTGCTCGGTCCTTCGAGGACATCATCGCTGACTCTGAAATAGAAGGAATCGTTTTAGCTGTTCCTGCGCCTCTGCATGCAGAATTAGCTATTCTAGCTATGAATTCTGGAAAGCATGTTTATGTTGAGAAACCTCTCGCAATGAATGAATTAGAAGCTAGACAAATGATTGATACTTCCAAAGATAAGAATGTTAGTTTGATGGTTGGACATCTTCTTCAGTATCATCCTATCTTTGTAGCTCTTCGCGCACTTGTGGAATCGGGTGAGTTGGGTGATTTGAGTTACATATACTCTAACCGTTTAAGTTTTGGAAAAGTCCGGTCTGAGGAAGATGTTATTTGGAGTTTTGCTCCGCACGACATTTCAATGATTTTATCTTTGACGGGTGAAAGCCCAAATTTGGTTCGGACAGATGCAGCAAGTATTCTCCAGCCTGGTATCGCGGATACTGCCACAATTCATATGGACTTTCCGTCGGGTCTAAAAGCTCACGTTTCAGTTTCATGGTTACATCCATATAAAGAGCAAAAACTGGTTGTCGTCGGTGGTTCAGCGATGGCTGTGTTTGATGATACTAATCCTTGGGGAGAGAAGTTAGCATTGTATCGGCATGCCATAGACTTTTCTGGAGATTTGGGAAACATGAAAAAATCTGAAGTTGAGTATTTGGATATTGTTCAATCCGAGCCTTTGAGAGATGAATGTCAACATTTTATCGATGTGATTAGCAAGGGAGTTCATCCTTTGACGGATGGAAAAGAGGGGTTGAGTGTGCTTAAAGTGCTGTCTGCGGCGTCTCTATCTCAAATTCAAAATGATGCCATTAAGGTAGAAAATATATGAATAAGGTGTCCAAAGATGTATTTGTCCATGAATCGTCTTATGTAGACAATAATGTTGTCATTGGTCGCGGCTCTAAAGTCTGGCATTTTAGTCACATTTTAACGAATTGCGAAATTGGTGAGGATTGTTCGATCGGACAAAATGTGGTGGTGGGACCAAATGTTTACGTAGGGAATAAGGTCAAAATACAAAACAATGTCAGTGTTTATGAGGGTGTTACGTTAGAGGACGGTGTTTTTTGTGGTCCTTCATGCGTTTTTACTAATGTCAATAACCCTCGTTCAGAAATTACTCGAAAAGATGAATATCGTACGACAATAGTAAGACGTGGAGCATCAATTGGAGCCAATGCTACTATTATTTGTGGTCATGACTTAGGGCAGTACTGCTTTATCGCAGCTGGAGCTGTAGTCACCAAAGAAGTGCCTGCATATGCCTTGATGGCTGGTACGCCCGCTAAGCGAATCGGTTGGATGAGTAAAGCGGGGGGGCGTTTGTGTGAGGATCTGATTTGTCCAATTGAGGGCAATGCGTATAAACAAGTTGGGCCTAATAAAATTGAGGAAGTGATGTAATGAGCGAATATTCTACACCAACACGATTTATAGATTTGGTTGCTCAACAGGAGAAAATTCGACCTGAATTAGAGCGTGCGATTATGAAAGTTCTTGACCATGGTCAATATATTATGGGGCCAGAGGTAAAGGCTTTTGAAGCTGATTTACAGTCATTTACTGGAGCTTCGCATGCGATTACTTGCGCCAATGGCACTGATGCGCTGACCCTTGTGCTAATGGCTTGGGGGATTGGTCCGGGGGATGCGGTATTTGTTCCGTCGTTTACTTATGTGGCAAGTGCGGAAGCGCCTGCTCAATTGGGTGCCACGCCATTCTTTGTCGATGTTTGTGAAGATACTTTTAATATAGATCCTCAGAGTTTCAAACAAGCAGTCACAGATTGTCGTAAGCTTGGGTTAACACCCTCTGTCGTTATAGCTGTTGATTTGTTTGGTCAGCCAGCTGATGTTGACTCAATTACTCAAATAGCTCACTCAGAAAAAATCAAAGTGCTCGTCGACGGTGCTCAAAGTTTTGGTGCATCGTTTAAGGGAAGATCAGTAGGAACAATGGGTGATGCCACCACAACAAGTTTTTTCCCAGCGAAACCATTGGGGTGTTATGGAGATGGAGGCGCCATATTTACTAATAGTGAGGAGGATAATGCCGTCATTAGTTCTCTGAGGTTGCACGGCAAAGGCAGCGAAAAATATGATAATGTGCGAGTCGGACTAAATTCGAGGTTAGATACACTTCAAGCTGCAATCCTGATTGAGAAACTTAAGATATTTCCAGATGAGATTAAAAAACGGAACGAGCTTGCCGAGTTTTATGTTGCAGAATTATCAAAATTTTTTAGAGTACCTAAAATACTAAACCATGCTGTGAGTACATGGGCGCAGTTTACCTTGGTAACAGAATCAAGAGACAAAGTTTTGAAGCACTTAGCTGAAAACTCTGTACCTGCCGTTATCTATTATCCACGACCATTATCAAAACAGTCGGGTTATGAAGCCTACCCATCAGTTAATGGGGGTACGCCTGTTTCTCATGGCCTAGCTGAAAAGGTCTTCAGCATTCCAATGCATCCATATATGTCACGAGTGCAGGCGGAAAAAATTGTTTCATTACTGTCTAATTTGCATATTTAATGTGATAGATTTTATCTTTCGTCTGCCTCTGGTATGAAGTTGATGGCCACCTCGATCGATAACACGGATATCACGCAAGTTCGCTCAAAGGTTATCAATTTAATTAGATATCGATTTAAAATAAAAAAGGAATATTAAATGTTAAAAAATTCATCCATTTTAATTACAGGAGGCACAGGATCGTTTGGTCATACATTTATTCCAATGACACTGGAAAAGTACAATCCGAAAAAAATAGTCGTATTTTCACGTGATGAAATGAAGCAGTGGGAAATGGCCAAATTGTTTAAAAATGACTCACGCGTTAGATTTATGATTGGCGATGTTCGCGATAAAGACAGGTTATACAGAGCACTCGATGGTATTGATTATGTTGTTCATGCTGCAGCAACAAAGATTGTACCGACGGCTGAATATGATCCATTTGAGTGCGTAAAGACTAACGTGATAGGCGCTATGAACCTTATCGATGCTTGTATTGATAAAGATGTTAAGCGTGTTGTGGCCTTGTCCACAGATAAAGCAAGCAGTCCTGCGAATTTATATGGAGCTACGAAGTTAACTTCAGATAGATTATTTGTGTCTGGGAATTCTTATTCCGGAGGTCATGATACAAGTTTCTCGGTCGTTAGGTATGGAAACGTGATGGGTTCAAGAGGGTCGGTTATTCCTTTCTTTTTATCGATTGCAAAAAGTGGTACGTTGCCAATTACTGATAATCGCATGACGCGTTTTATGATCTCTTTAGAAGAAGGCGTTGAATTAGTATGGCATGCTTTTGATGACATGGTGGGTGGAGAAATCTATGTAAAAAAAATACCTTCTATGAAAGTTATTGACGTAGCATCAGCTGTTTCAGGTAGTGCCAGGCAGGAAGAGGTAGGGATACGACCCGGAGAAAAACTGCATGAACAAATGATAGGTACAGAAGATGCCTTCTATACTTATGAGTATAAAGACCATTTTAAAATTCTACCCTCAATAAATGAGTGGTCTTGTGACAAAAACAGAATAGGAGTTGGTGTGAAGGTTGCCCCTAACTTTGTTTATAGCTCTGACAATAATGCTGAGTGGATGGAAATTGACACATTAAAGGCGTGGATTAAGGATAATCTAGGAAAAATTGGGAAAATCTAAATAAATGAAAATTGCTCTCGGAACTGCTCAATTTGGCCTGGATTATGGTGTATCTAATTCTGCTGGCCAAGTAAAGATCGAGGAGGTCAGAGAAATTTTAAAGGTAGCTGAGAGCTATCAAATTGATACGCTTGACACAGCAATTACCTATGGAAATAGTGAAAGTATTTTGGGTAGTGTTGGCGTCGATAGCTTCAAAGTGATAACTAAATTACCACCATTTCCTGATAATCTTAACTCTACTTCAGCATGGATTAATGATCAGGTTCAATCGTCTTTAAAAAAAACTAAGCTTAATACTTTATTTGGTTTATTGCTTCATAAGTCGACCGATCTTCACACACCTCAAGGTTTTGAAGTTCTAAGTATTTTAAGTGGGTTAAAAAATAAGGGAATCGTAAATAAAATTGGCGTATCGATATACAGCCCGGACGAACTAGATGCTTTGGGTGATTACGTGAATAGATTAGATATAGTGCAAGCACCTTTTAATTTGTTTGATAGGAGACTCGAATCATCTGGCTGGCTCGAAAAGTTAAACTTATTAGGAGTGGAAGTACATGCGCGATCAGTTTTTCTACAAGGACTACTTTTATTAAGGAAAGAGCAAAGAAATCCATTTTTCAGGCAGTGGAATAGTCATTTTAAAATTTTTGATGATTGGATTATTGATTTAGGACAGACACCATTGGACGTCTGCTTGAAGTTTATAAATTCTTATGAACATATTAATAAAGTTATTGTTGGCGTTCAAAGTAGAGATCAATTATTCGAAATAATAAGTGCTGTTGAAAATAACGATTCGTTCCAAGCACAAAAAGGTTTAGAAGTGGATGATGAGATGTTAATTAATCCATCAAATTGGAATCTAGGAGGAACTGATGGACACTAAGATTTGGGATACTGAGAATGACAGGTATACAGCAAGCGCTATTGAGGCCACAAATCATAAGCTTTATAAAGAAAAGCATGAGTTAGGTGACATTTATAGCTTAAAAGAAGGTGCGATCGAAAAGTGAAAATTATTGGAATTGTCCAAGCGAGAATGGGATCAACTCGTTTTCCCGGTAAAGTAATGAGGGCAATAAGCGGTGTCCCCATGATTGGATTGCTTTTAGAGCGTCTTTCAAAATCTAATAAGCTCACCAAAATTATTGTAGCGACTTCAAAAAACACGTCAGATGACGCTCTAGAAAATTATGTAAAAAGCCTTAAGTACTCAGTTTACAGAGGTGACGAAGGCGATGTATTGAAGCGATTTTATTTGGCCGCAAAACAAGAACGAGCGGATGTGATCATCAGAATTACTGGTGATTGTCCCCTTATCGATGCCGAATTAGTTGATGAGGTAATTGAAGGATTTGTTAATTCCAATGCGGGCTACGCAAGTAATCGTGAGCCTCCTACTTATCCTGATGGTTTAGATGTTGAAGTGTTTTCAATGCATGCTCTGGAGTTAGCGCACGTTAATGCAAGTGAGAGTTTGGAAAGAGAACATGTAACTCCTTATATTATTAATTCAGATCACTTTAAAAAATTCTATTTACAAAATTCTGAGGACTTGTCAGAGGAGCGATGGACCGTTGATGAGTTAGAGGATTTTTCGGTAATTGAGAGTGTTTTTTCGGCTTTTTCTCCAAGGGTCGATTTTTCTTGGCAAGAAGTTTTAAAGCTACGCTCTAAAAGTCCAAGTATTTTTGCAAAAAACACACATCTAGTACGAAACGAGGGATCTTCTATGGCGACCGGTCAAAAATTATGGAGGCGAGCTAAAAAAATAATTCCTGGAGGAAATATGCTTTTGTCAAAGCGAAGTGAAATGTTCCTTCCGGGTGCATGGCCATCCTACTTTGAAAGAGCCAAAGGCTGCAAGGTTTGGGATTTAGATGGTCGTGAGTATACAGATATGTCTATTATGGGAATCGGAACCAATATTTTAGGATATGGAAATGATGAGGTGGATATCGCGGTAAAGGACGTGATCTACAAAGGGAACATGTCTACTTTTAATTGCGCTGAGGAAGTATATTTGTCTGAAAAGCTAATAGAGCTTCACTCATGGGCAGATATGGTGCGTTTAGCTAGAACTGGTGGTGAGGCTAATGCAATAGCAGTGCGTATTGCTCGAGCAGCCTCAGGCAAAGACAAAGTTGCTATTTGCGGATATCACGGATGGCATGATTGGTACTTAGCTGCAAACTTAGGAGGGAAAAATAGTCTTGATGGCCATCTTCTGCCTGGTTTAAGTACTGCTGGCGTTCCCAGTAATCTTGAAGGCAGTGTATATCCGTTTAATTACAATTGTGTGGAGGAACTCGAGCAGATTGTTGCCTGTCATGATATTGGGGCTATAAAAATGGAAGTGTCTAGGAACTTTGAGCCAGAGGATGAATTCTTATCAAAAGTAAGGGAAATAGCAGATAAAAATAATATCATTTTGATATTTGACGAATGCACTTCTGGATTCAGGCAGACTAATGGAGGGCTACATAAAATTTATGATGTTCATCCAGATATTGCTATATTCGGTAAAGCCCTTGGCAACGGTTATGCCATTACAGCTGTAATAGGGCGAAGAGAAGTGATGGATGTTGCGCAAACTTCGTTTATTAGTTCAACTTTTTGGACTGAACGAATAGGGCCAGCAGCCGCAGTTAAGACTCTAGAAGTAATGGAGAAATTAAAGTCATGGGATGTTATATCTGATATAGGTAGGGATATTGGTATGAGGTGGACGGCTCTAGGGGAAAAGTATAACTTACCCATTGACGTAAAAGGATTGCCTTCAATGATTGGATTTAACATACGATCTGATGATTGGCTAAAGTATAAAACGTTTATAACTCAAGAAATGTTAAAAGAAAGCATCTTGGCCTCCAACGTCATTTATGTATGCACTGAGCATCATCCTCATGAAATAGAGAACTATTTCCAGATACTTGATCCAATCATGAAGATCATTTCAGCTTGTGAGAATGATGACATGAAAATTGATTCTTTACTGGAAGGTCCAGTCTGTCACTCTGGATTTCAAAGGTTAAACTAGTGAAAATAGGGATAACTGGTGCCAGCGGTATGCTTGGATCGGCAATAATTAAAGATCTTTCGCGAACGCATGAAATTTTTGCTACCTCTAGATCTAAGGGACTTACGCTCTGTAACGTTCAATGGGACTGCTTTGACTTGACTGATTCTAACCGTTTAACTGGTTGGTTGGTTAATTCAGATGTTGACTTGGTCATACACTGTGCTGCGATGATTGATGTTGATAGATGTGAAGATTCTGTTGTTGAAACTACAAAGATTAATTCAGAATCTACGAGGGTTTTGGCCCGTCATCTAGATAGTAAAGGCAAAAAACTTATATATATCTCTACAGATGCTGTCTTTGATGGGGAAAAAGAGGGGCCATATATTGAGTCAGATACAGTTCTACCACTAAATGTTTATGCTAAAACTAAACTTTTAGGGGAGGATCCTGTTTTAAAGATGACCAGAGGTTTAGTACTACGGGTTAATATAATTGGGTGGAGAGCTGACAAGAAAAACTCTTTTTTCGAATGGCTACTCAAAGGTCTTGAGGAAAAGCAACATTTAAATCTGTTTGGTGACGTGTTATTTTCGCCATTAAATGTTACTGATTTGTCTAAAATTATTACTCAGATAATTGATAAGGAATTAATAGGCCTTTACCACTGTGGAAGCAGAGACCATTGTTCCAAATATCAATTTGGAATGAGAGTTGCTGACATATTTAGGCTCTCTACTGAGAAGATTACTCGAGTTGATATTGAAGATGTCGATCTGAAAGCTCCTAGGCCAAAAAATCTAGCGCTAGATAGCAGCAAGCTAAATAGAGTTTTGGGCTATCAGTTGCCTTCTGTGGATGAAGCGATTAATTTGATGAAAGAACAGTATGAGTTGAATGGGAGCTAATTGCCACTCGAGATTATCTTTAGAGTCCACTCAACATCCCTTAACTAGATCTATTAAGTCAATTTTAATCCTTGGGCTAAGTGTATGGAAAATTATCGACTTGCAGTTGTAATTCCAGCGTTTAATGAGGAAGCAACAATTGCTCATGTGATATATGCAGTCAGGGAGTATGGGCTTCCCATTGTTGTTGATGATGCTTCCGAGGACGATACGAAAAGTATCGCTGTAGCCGCTGGAGCTATAGTCATAAGTCATAAAAATAATAAAGGATATGATGAGGCACTGAATACTGGCTTTCGTAAAGCTGAAGCATTGAAATGTGATGGCATAATCACCTTTGATGCTGATGGTCAGCACAGTATAGCGGTGCTAGCACAGTACTTAGAGCATTTGGAGCAAGGAGTTGACTTGGTATTAGGGATTAGACCTGCGACTCAGCGATATGCAGAGTGGATTTTCAAACTATACACAAAATTCTTTATGGACTGGAGTGATCCGTTGTGTGGAATGAAAGCTTATTCTATGAGGTTATATAAAGCCAAAGGGCAATTCGACACTTCCGGCTCGATAGGAACAGAGCTAGCGGCATATGGTATTGATAATGGCTATGAGTCGATTGAAATTCGTATTCCACAATTAGCAAGACAATCTGGGCGACCTCGGTTCGGTTCAGTAATTAAGTCAAATTTCATGATTCTGAAGTCTTTGTTTCATATGATTACTAGTAGAAATCTCTAAAAAGGTACGAGCTTGTAAACCGTGCTTTACGTTGACAGTATTTCTAGAAAAACTTCTTATTTCTCTGATAAGGCGCCTTATTTACATGTGGTGTGAGTTAGAAATGTTCGTCATTCATACGATGAAAAATAAAAAATCAGTAATGCTAAAGGGGTAAGGCAATTGTCTGAAAAAAATCAAGTACTGTTTCTTGGCTGGACCACGAAAGGCCGGGATATTGAAATAGATACCCCTCTAATGTATTTTTTCGAAGAAATTTTGGGTTGGAGTGTATTGCACAAGACTATCTTCAATTTGCCAGAAATTTTAAAAACAAATCCTGATATGGTGGTTATGACTAATACGACAGGAGGCTCTCGGCAAGTCGAAATTGCTCGACTTGTGAAAGATAGCGGGTTCCCTTTTTTCTCTCATGTTAGCGAAGGTATGTATCGAGAGGAGAGTATAGAAGAGTTTGTGTGGGGTTCTGGTAGATGTCAGAAAAAGCTTTCAGAGACTCTCTCAATGCTATGGAGTCAAAGGGCATACGATCTGGCAACACATTATTTCCCAGCCACAAAGGAAATTTTTAGAGTAAGCGGTGCTGTGGGTTTTGATAAGTATAAATTTTTAGAGAAAGCGAAACCAAAGCTGAAAAATAAGTATAAAAGGGTTATTGGGTATGCTGCATTTGATTTTCTGAATATTAAATCTAATAAGTCTATAAGAGAATTGCTTGGAGAAGATAAGTACCAAAGACTAATGGCTCAAGCGCCCATTACAAATAACATACTCAAAAATTTAATCAGAAATAATAATGATATTTTATTTATTCTTAAAAACCATCCGGGTGACGGTGAGAACTCTATCTCTCTAGAATTTGAGGGACTGCTTGATTTTGAAAATGTCCAAGTTATGGACAGAAACGTCTCTATTGTCGACATAATAAACGCAAGTGATTTATGGCTAAATCTAAATTCATCCACTAATTTAGAAGCCTGGTTAATGGATAAGCCAAGTATCTCATTTTATACTGATGAGGCTAATTATTCATCCGAAGTTATATATGGGAGCGTCATAGAATACGATATCAATTCTATCCAGTCTTACATCAATGAGTTTTATGAAACAGGATCGATACTAGCTTTTAATGAGAAAAAGGAATTCAGAGAGCAGCTTATCTCTGATTATATAGGTTACTCTGATGGCTTAAACCATGTTAGGTATATGTCCTGCATTAAAGATTTTGTAGAGCTTATCGAAAGTGATAAAACAATTAAAGGCAAATGGAAAATCTCTTTAAGCTGGAGAATAAAGTCTAAACTTCAGCATCTTCTATACTCTATGTGCAAAAGTAGATTTGGAGTTCCATTTTTTAAGCGATGGGCCGAATATTATGATATCTATAACCAAGACGAATTGTTGGGTGTTAAAAACCGATATTATTCAAGTATGAGAGCTTTTTATTCGAAGAACCAGAAGCTAATCGATGAAGTTTATAATAATTTTGCTAACACTGGAAAATAGAAGATGAATGAGTATTTTAAAGAGATTTTTTATTTGGTCGGAGAGGACAATAGAAAACTTCCGTTTATGTTTGTCTTATTTTTAATGCAAACCTTATTGGAAATTCTGGGTATTGGGCTCATCGCACCATATATAGCCCTTGTAGTTGACTTTGAGAATAGTGGAGAAAAGTTTTACGCAATAACCGATTATTTTAATTTGCCACATTTCCAAATTGATTTGCTTATATTCTTTGGTGTAATACTTGTATTTACCTTTGTATTAAAAGTTTTTGTAGCCTACTTCGTTAACAAGCAAATAATTAACTTTGTTCAAGAAAAGAGGCTAGATATTGTACAAAGGTTGATGGATAGATATCAGTCATTGCCATATTCCGAATACACATCAAGGAATAGTTCTGAGTACATACATAGAATACAGACTCTTACTTATCAATTTAGTGAGCAGGTACTTGCGCCTTTAATGCGGTTAGTTAGTGATGGAATTATCGCTTTGTCTATATTGATTTTCTTAGCATTTTATAATATTTATGCTTTGTTATTATTGATCTTCTTATTGGCTTTGATAACAGGTTCCTACGATTTCATGACGAAAAGTCGTGCCAAGGAGGGCGGAATTCGAGCTAATCACCACTCAACAAAAATGTTACAATATGTGAACGAAGGAATAAGCGGATTAAAAGAAATACGGATTTTAGGAAAGGAAGACTATTTTTTTCAAAAAGTTAAGAATTCAGGTCGAAATTTTGCTGAGGCCGTAAAAAGTGTGCAGCTGTTGTCCGTGTTACCGAAGTTTCTGTTAGAGATGGTGCTGATTTTTTTCATAGTGACTGTTGTGCTCGCTAGCAGCCACTCTGTTGAGCCCTCAGAAGTATTGTTATCAACACTAGGCGTATTTGGTATCGCTTCAATTAGGATTTTACCTATTGCTAATTTAACAGCTGCGTCAGTAGTGGCTATTCGGTACGCGCGAAATGGAGTTTCTTTACTGTACTCTGACTGTTCTAAAGTAGACTCGAACGTTGAAGCTTTTGTTGATCGGCAAGAATCTTTAACGTTCAGCCGCTTGAGTCTATCAAACATTAGCTATCAGTACGATAGTTCGAAACAAAAGTCCCTAACGGATATATCAATGGGGATAAAATTTGGAGAAACTATAGGAATTATAGGCCAATCAGGGTCAGGAAAAACTACATTAGTAGACTTGATCCTTGGGTTATTAAAACCTGACACGGGGCGCATAGACATTGATGGGATGAGTCTAGAAGAAAACAGCACACTTCAAAATTGGCGCCGACAGATCGCCTATCTCCCTCAAAAAGTATTTTTGATAGATGCGAGCCTTCGGAATAATATAGCACTGGGAATAGATAATGATGATATCGACGATAATTTAATTAAGAGTTCGGTATTAAAAGCATCATTGGCTGGAATGATTGATACTTTGCCCGAGGGGATTAATACTTTCGTGGGGGAAGGTGGGATACGAATATCAGGAGGTCAAGCTCAAAGGATAGCGCTTGCCAGGGCCTTTTATCATGGGAGAAATATCCTAGTGATGGATGAGTCTACTAGTGCGTTGGATAATAAAACAGAAAAAGAAATTATTAATGAAATTATTAATCTCAAAGGAAAGGTAACTATGATCGCGATTGCACACCGGCTTACCACTTTGAAGCACTGCGATAGGATATATCAGCTTGAAGATGGTGCAGTGATTAAAGTAGGAACATATGATGAAGTCGTGAAGGACAATTGAATGGAGGAGTTATTTTTTTTGGATTCAGGAGAGTTTTTGTCAAGTCTGACTAGAGAGATGATAGTAAAAGTTTATGGTGATTTAGATATCGCCACTATAGGGAAAGAAGAAAAACTCTCAGATATTGTGGTTGATTTCTTCGGTGACTATATTATAAGAGTTAAGTGTGGTCCTTATGATGTATTCATTAGCTCCAGTGCTGCAAGTTTGAGTTTTGTTCGTAACGATAAAATCTATTCAGAGGAGGATATGATCGGTATAAGTGGTTATTCTGATGAGTATTTAAAAAATATTGAAAGTCTTGGCCGTAAATATGCTCCTAAAAACAATATGTTTGATAGCAAGACTATAACTGTGCTTCCTGCCTGTGTTCTTATACTAGATCAACATGGATCTGTAATCCAAAATACTAGTTGGTTCGATTTATTGCTAGAAACACCGTCTAAATACTCGCTAGAAAAAATGAAAAATAGTGTAGGGAGGTATTTCGAGTCAAAAAAAACATTTCTATTAACATCAGGAGGTATCGACACAGCAGTATTAATCAATTTGTTAAAAAGTATAAAAGATATTAAATATGCGTCATATTATTTTGAGAGAACGGGGGGAAATAATACGCCAGAAGATGCCCACAGACTACTGCATGTAATGATGGGGGAAAAAAAGTATCAGCATGAGGTCTACCAGCTAGATTCTTTGTATGCAAATGAGAATAAAATTTATGAGCAAGATGTAGATTTGAACTTGATGAAGCGTTTGGATCTTATTGATACGAGTTCCTGCGTTGCTTGCGGTCAAAACAGTGATTCAATCATTGCGCCTGGATTTGTCAAAAGTGATTCTCTGTTGAGCACATTTAGTAATTGGGGGCTCAGCGGCGGGCTGAAGGCTATGACAGTAAACACTATGCTAGTTTTTTTTAGGTGGGATTTATCGAGAAGGATGCTGAAAGGAATCTTTTTTATCCTTAATTTATTCTTGAAGCCATTTTCAGATAAAAAGATTGATTATTCCGTTCGAGGATTTTATCTTGGCTTGTTCAATACTATTCCTTTTGTCTATTCAAAGAGGCATTTAAACAACGATTTGTATGCAAGCTACGATAACGTATGCAAGCTTTTTTTGAAGAAAATTAAAGATGACAATTCTAGTTTGGTGTTGCTGAGATTATATACGTACGCGGTTTACGCAATGCAAAATCAAAGAGGTGTGAAAGCAAGTGGATACAAGTATCTACTTCCCTTTCATTCTGCCTACTTTATAGGTTTTTGTCTCAACCGAGATTTTCACTTATCTGAAATTTGGAATCCAAAAAAGCCTATGCGTGATTTCTTATGCAATGAAGGTCTTCCAAACGACTTTTTGTTTTACAGGAAAGATGTTGAAGGAGATGCAATTGTTAGTCAAAAAAACTAACAGCAAAGAGTTAATATTCTCAATACTTGTCTTGGTGCTACTTTGCTCGGATATCTTTTTCTACCTCGGCTTGAGTGTTGTTACGAAATCACTTTTTTTAATCTCTTTCTTAGTGTTATTGAAAAAATCCAAAGCAAAGGACGTTTACATTGTAGTTCTTTTCCTCAGTTTGCTATGCATGACTTTCTTTGTTGGCTTTATATTAGGGCACCAAAAGCTAGACTATTTTATTTTCCCACTTTTAATAGTGATGGGTTTTTTAATATCTCAAGGAAACTTTGAGCCGAATAGATATAGAATGTTTTTCATGTGTTTTCTACTAATCAATGGACTTGCCTTGGTTTATGAGAAGTTCAATGGCTCGTACCTTATGGATACTGGACATCCCTACAGCATAATACAAGGACAGGGTCTGTTCACTTGGACAAAGGTTCAAGGGGAATTTTTGATAGCAATGTCATTATTGGGATCGAAAGATAGATTTATTCTTTTGATTATATTTTTTTCGGCATTGTTGTCCGGTGTAAGAGCTGCAGGACTTTTGTCGGGCTTTCTTTTAATGCTTACTGTCTTTAATTTCCATAAAGACAAATATAAGTTGATTAATAAATACTCAGTATTATTTTTTGTTACATCAATGTTCCTTTTGATACCGGTGTTTCAGCAAACGTTCGATGATTACAATATTGAAAGATACACGTCGATGTTAGATTTAAACTCAAGTACTTATTCGGTTCGAGGTTACGTGCACGATTTGCACTATGGCTGTATTGGCGAATATTCGGTGAGTCAGTTGCTTTTTGGGCGAGGAGAATACTGCGCTAAGTTGTTTGATTGGGGCGCGGAAAGTACCATCATCCACAGCATCGAGTATTATGGATTAATAGTGTCACTTTGCTTAGTTTCTATTTTGATGTTTGCACTTATAAAGAATATTCAGTGGCTAAACTATCAGACAGTAGCGATCTTACTTGTTTTGATGACCTACTTTTGGAATTGGAGATTTGGTTTTACTTATACGGGTATATTCTTGTGGTGGTATATATTTCGGGTAGCTAAAAGGGCTGATTAAGTTATGTTAAATATACTTCATTTATCTCAAACAGACATTACTAGTGACTCTAGAATTTTAAAAGAGATGTCTGCGGTTTCAAGTATTCAGCGGACAGTATCTGGTATAGGAGTTGCGGGAGGTATTTCAGGGCCAGGACTAGAGTCTAGTTTTTTTGATTCTAAAATTTTTTCAATTGAACTGGTTTCTCGGCGATTTAAAATTCTGCCTGAATTACTCAAAAACACATTGATCGTTCTTGAGATTACAGTAAAAATGTTTCGCAGAGCTAAAAAGTTCAATCCGCAGATTATTCATTGTCATGACACTCCTGTATTACCTCTTGGATTAGCCCTTAAATTTGCTACTGGAGCTAAAATAATTTATGACGCTCATGAACTGGAATCTGAAAGAAACGGCTTATCTAAATTAGCAGGTAAGATAACGTTGTTTGTTGAGAGAAAATCATGGAGATATATTGATAGACTCATCGTTGTTAGTCCTTCAATTCAATCTTGGTACAATAAAAAAGTAGGTTATAAGAAGTCAGAAATAGTTTTGAATGCGCCGGTCATAGCGTTGGAGGATAGCAATGAAGAGTACCTAAGAGATATGTTTTCCATCTCAAAAGACTCGTTGATATTTATCTATAATGGGATCTTTACGCATGGGCGGGGCATTGAACTGATAACAAAAGTTTTCCAAAGCATCGACATCCAGTCTCATATTGTCTTTCTTGGATATGGTGACATGAAAGGAGAATTACTCAGATTAGCAAAAGAGCATGATAATATTCATGTCCATGATAAAGTCCCTCATGAAGCTGTCGTGCCAATAACTCGAAGTGCAAACGTCGGATTAGCGCTTATTGAGAATGTTTCTCTAAGTGATTATTACTGTCTGCCAAATAAGCTATTTGAATATGCTTTTTCTGGAATTCATGTTTTAGCATCAAATTTTCCTGATATATCAGTAACTGTAAAAAAGCATAATTTAGGGGAGTGCTGTGATGTTGACTTTAAAAGTCTCTATAACTGTGTCCTTAAATTTGAGCATGAGAAGCCCATCAGAAAACCCGAATTTAATGACCTAGATTCTTTGAGTTGGGATGCCCAAAAAGTTAAATTAAATAAGATGTATTCAGAACTCATAGATGAAATAGGTGAAATAAAATAATGTGTGGTATTTTCGGAATTATTTCCAAGACTGGCAATAACAAACTTATGCTAAAAAAGCTCGCGATCCATGCTGCTCAGAGAGGCACAGATTCTAGTGGTTTAGCATATGTTCAAGATGGACGATTAAATATTGAACGTGCGGATTACAGAATCCAGCGATTAATGAAGGAGGTCGCGCCCTACAAATCGGAATTAGTTGTTGGCCATAGTCGTTTGGCAACGAATGGTGTTTACGACAACCAACCAATTGTAAGGGATGAGTTCGTAGTAGTTCATAACGGAATCATAACTAATGTTGATGAATTATGGGAAACGGAAGCTCTCGATCGAAAATTAGAAATAGATTCTGAAATCATTCCAGCTTTACTTAACAAATATATTAGAACTAGTGATGATATAGAATTTGGAGTCTCTAAATTATTTGAACTTTGCGAGGGGGTTATATCTGCAATCATAATTGCACCTCGACTCAATGTTGTAATGTTAGTTTCCAATAATGGGAGCTTATACATGGGTAAAAAGTCAGGAAATACTTATATATCCTCAGAATCATATCCACTCTCAAGTAACAATATTAGTGGGATTGAACAAGTGTTTGGCTGTAAATATTTCGCCCTGGATAGTAGTTTCGGCAAAATTATAGAGAAAGACGTGTCCTTGGTTAGTCGAGATGCTTTACTCCCTAAGTTTATTTATAGTTCAGACAAAGATAAGCTCTTAGAGTTTCGCTCGCCAAACTTACAGCGGTGTAGTAAATGTATTCTTCCGCAGACTATGCCATATATTCGGTTTAATGAGAAAGGCGTCTGTAATTATTGTGAAAATTATGTTATCAGAAATCAAACTAAACCGTTTTCAGAGCTTGAGAATTTGGTGGAGCAATATCGGCGAAATGGCGGTAGAGACTGTATTGTGCCTTTCTCTGGTGGCAGAGATAGCTGCCATAGTCTTCATCTAATAGTGAAAGAACTCAAAATGAAGCCAATAGCGTATACCTATGATTGGGGGATGGTTACCGATCTTGGAAGAAGAAATATTAGTCGTATGTGTTCTGCTCTTGGGGTAGAAAATATTATTGTTGCTGCCAACATTAAGAAGAAGCGTGAGAACATAAGCAAGAACTTGTCCGCGTGGCTCAAAAATCCTCACTTAGGAATGGTGAGTATACTTACTGCAGGCGATAAACACTTTTTTAAGTATTGCCAAGAAGTCAGAGAACAGACTGGTATAAGCCTTAATATATGGGGTACTAATCCTCTTGAAACGACTCATTTTAAAGCTGGATTTTTAGGAATACCGCCATCATTTGAAAATAAAGCTGTTTATAATAGCGGATGGTCAAGTCAAATAGCTTATCACTCGAAGCGATTTAAAGAGTTTATATTAAGCCCGTCTTACTTGAACTCCTCACTTTTTGACACCTACTCTGGCGAATATTGGAGGAGCATAAATAAACGGACGGATTATTTCCATTTATATGATTATAAGGCTTGGAATGAGGAAGAAGTCGATAATGATTTAGCTCAATATAACTGGGAATGGGCGAAAGATACTCCTACAAGCTGGAGAATAGGTGATGGGACAGCGGCTTTTTATAATTATATTTACTACACAGTAGCAGGCTTTTCTGAACATGATACTTTTAGGAGTAATCAAATTCGGGAAGGTGCTATTAGTCGCAAAGACGCATTAGAGAAAGTTAATGCTGAAAATGTTCCGAGATACGAAGGGATACAATGGTATTTGGATGCTATTGATATTGATTTTAAAGAAGCCATCAAAGTAATTAACAATATCCCAAAACTTTATTAAGGAATTCTAATGATCGGTAATTTTAAAAATGTTTTAGTCCTTGCGCCTCACACTGATGATGGTGAATTAGGTGCTGGCGGAACAATAGCAAAATTAATTGAATCTGGGTCCAAAGTTACGTATGCAGCATTCTCCACTGCGTCTGAATCAGTTTCCGAAGGGCTTCCTAGAGATATTTTAAAGACGGAAGTCAAGGCGGCAACGAAAGCTCTGGGGATATTAGATGAGAATTTGATTATTTATGATTATCAGGTTCGTCAGTTGGGGTACCACAGACAAAACATCCTAGAAGATTTAATTAAGCTGAGAACATGTAATGAGTTCGATCTAGTGTTGACGCCGTCACTTCATGATATTCACCAAGATCATGCTACGATTGCGCAGGAATCCCTCCGAGCATTCAAAAATATCACCATTTTGGGATACGAGCTAATTTGGAATAACTTATCTTTAGACACCAAATGTTTTGTCGAGCTCGAAGAGTGCCACTTGCAACAAAAAATTATTGCTCTTAAGTGTTACGAATCGCAGGGGCATCGTAGATACCTATCTAAGGATTTTACGCTTTCATTGGCAACAGCTCGAGGAGTTCAGGCGGGATCAACCTATGCAGAGTGTTTTGAGGTCATTAGGTTGTTTTTATAGTTTCGCTTTATTTGAATTTCTCTCTATATCTTATAGTAAGCAGCTCCTTGGTAACGATTAAGACCATAAGGAAAGTTAAGCCCTCTAGCCGCTCGTTCTGACGCGCCAATTACACAGTGAACTAAGTGGAGGTTTGATATGAAAAATATAAAGAAACTGCGAAACATCATAATAGGTTGCCTTAGAGCTTATGAACCTGAACAAGCCATATCAAATGAGTGCTTGGCCGAAATAGTTGGTACTAACACTGCCTCGATGCTCAGTATATTGTGTATTGAGAAGTGTCTATGGACTGCGGCTAAGGAGCGCGCTTGATCTTTTGGCTTCGAATGGATTAAGGCTTGATGCCATAGTTCTAGTGCAAGAAGGCCATAAAAATTATAAATAACAACCCAAAGTGGTATTTCTAAAATCAGATGAATATTTTAATAATAAACCACTACGCAGGTTCTGATGTGCATGGAATGGAGTATCGCCCCTACTACGTAGGTGCAGAGCTAGTCAAGGCTGGACATACAGTTACGATAGTTGCGTCAAGTTTCTCACATGTTCGAGCCGAAAATCCTCTTTTTAGAGGTCTTCTGAATTCAGAAGAGAGATCTGGAGTGAAATACCTCTGGCTAAAAGCGTTCAGCTACAAAGGAAATGGAATAGGCCGATTTATAAATATTTTTAGTTTCTTGTTGAATCTTATGATCCACGCTCGGAGGTTAGTAAAACAGGTCAGGCCCGATGTAGTAATCAATTCGAGTACATATCCTATGGATATATGGCCTGCGATGTATATTTCAAAAAGAAGCAATGCAAAGCTGATTTTTGAGCTTCACGATCTATGGCCACTGTCTCCAATAGCGATAGGAGGTATGTCTAAAAAACATCCTTTCATTAGAATATGTCAGTACGCTGAGGACACTATATATAGCAACGTGGATGGTGTAATTTCGTTGTTACCGATGGTACATGAGTATGTATATGCGAAAGGAATAAATTCATCAAAATTACTTATACTGCCGAATGGTTATAGTACATCTGTGTCTACAGATGCTCCCCCTATGCCGTTAAGAGCTGATATTAGGAAATTCATAAGAAAAGCCAAGGAGCATGGTCGAGTTTTAGTAGCTTATGCTGGGTCTTTAGGGATTGCTAACGCTATAGATAACTTAATTAATGCGGCAAAAATATTGGATAGTACGAAATATTCATTCGTAATTGTTGGGAGTGGACATGAGGAGTTAAGACTCTCAAAAAGACTTCAAGATGAGAGTATCAGTAATGTCCGTATTTTTCCTCCAATCCTTCAATCTCAAGTAGCATTGCTGCTAAGGTCTGCGGACATCGGCTATCTTGGTGCGCCTAAATTCCCACTTTACAAATTTGGCGTTTCTCAAAATAAGTTAACGGATTATATGCTCAATTGTCTTCCAGTTTTAAATGCAACTGAAGCGGGGAATAACCTTATTGATGAGGTTAAATGTGGGTTCACAATCGTTCCTGAAAATGCGCAAATTCTTGCTGATACTTTAATTAGATTTACGGATCTTGACGACCGAGATAAAAAAAATATGGGAAAAAATGGGCGTGAGTATGCGTTGGAACATATGAACTATAAGAGTATCTCTAGTAGACTATTAATGTTTTTAGAGGGTTTATGAGAATTGGTTCATATTCAAAAATAGAAACTCTTGGATAGAGAAGGGCGAGCTCTTTACTGGCGGAGCAATAGTTGGGTTGATTGATTCAGGTCTAAATGTATTCCATGTTCCTTTATCCACTGCAGAAAAAGTTGTGCCAGACGGATTCTAGGGCGATATGCTCAAGGCAGAGATAAATGGTGTTGCGGCGGCTCTAAGAATATCAAGCTCGAACGTAAATATTAACGACTATCGAGTTAGAAACTTAAATTACGTTTGACATTGAAATTTAGAGAGTAAAATTAATTACAGAAAAAAATAATGGTGAATTTGGTTCTTCTTCCTTAATTGAACGATAATTATCAAGATCGCGTGATTGTCGCTGAGAAAAGGCTAAGCGGATTTGGAGGAACTGCTATTTTAATCTATGAGTTAATTGGGAATAACCTAAGATTTAATATGACATCATTTTTTAAGCTAAATAAAAACCATGCCAAACAAAACGCGACTGCATTGGTGGTGCGTATAAATCTCAGCCTGACGAGGCATTATGATTAGGGGCTTTATTTTTACTTTGGCAAAAACAATAGACCACCAGATTGAACGCAATCAGGCAGAAAGCTATGAGGTAATAAAATGGATGATAGATTAAAGGTTCTCATGACGGGGGCTGGCGCTCCTGGAGGGCCAGGAATAATCAAGGCATTACAATGTGACGAACGCATATGGCTTCATGTCGCAGATATGAATGTAAATGCTAGTGGGTGTTATTTGTGTGAAAATTCCCATCTAATTCCAAAAGCTTCGGATGATAATTTTATAACTTTCATGCTTGAATTATGCGCGGCACTCAGTATCGATGTCATTTTCCCTTTAGTTACATCTGAGTTATTCAAGTTCAGTGTTCATAAAGATCAATTTGAGGCTATTGGGGTAAATGTTATAGTTTCAGACTTTGATTCTTTGTCGATTGCTAATAACAAAGGAAAGCTATACGAGCATCTTAGTGACTCTGGTATTGATGCGCCGGAATTTAGGATAGTAGATTGTAAAGAGTCATTCGAAAATGCTGTTTATGAGCTAGGTTATCCACGAATTCCTGTTGTAATGAAGCCATGTCTGGGTAACGGGAGCCGAGGTATTAGGATTCTGGATCCTTCAAAAGACAGATTTGATTTGCTTTTTAATTCAAAACCAAACACTCTATATACTAGCTTAGAGGAAGTTCTGGCTTCAATCGGCAATCGTAATATACCTGATTTGGTTGTTTCAGAATATCTGCCAGGGGATGAGTTAACTATTGACACTATAGTTGAAAAGGGTGTGATGAAAGATTGTTTGATTAGGAGAAGAGATTTAACAAATGGTGGGATTTCCATCGCAGGTCGATTTATTAAAGAAGATCAGGTTAGTAGGTATATTGAAAAAATAACCCTCAGTTTGCCAGGACTCCATGGGGCCATCGGTTTCCAAGTCAAGCAGGATGTTAATGGGATTTACCAAATCTTAGAATGTAATCCGAGGATACAAGGGACAAGCGTCGCGGCCCTTGGACTTGGGATAAATCTTCCATTGCGAGCAATTAATGTTGCGCTAAGTAAAACTAACTCTCTATTAGGACGCGTCGATGGTTTAGGCTTCGTGCGGTACTATAACGAAGTATTTTATGAGTATTGAGTATTTAGTAGCAGCCAATAAAGCTGGCAGAGATATAATTTTTGATCTTGATAATACTTTGTATGCTGAGCGACAATTTTTATTTACTGCTTATAAAAAAATTGCTACGAAACTGTACCCGGAATGCAAAAACAAGGTTTATGCATTTCTTATTGCAACTTTTAAGAAGGATGGACGTCGCAACCTGTTTGACAAGTTGGTGCTTGAATTTCCAAGATCTAATCTAGGCGTTGAAGATTTCCTCGGTATTTTAAGAAGTCACAGATGCAACAATTGTTTAAGTACCTATTCCTGGGTGAACGATTTTTTTCATTGCGTAGGTGACGAGTTCAAATGGAGAATAATTACTAATGGAAATGTGCAGCAGCAAAAGAACAAGATAAAAAGTATAGATTTCCCAGCAGATAAAAACCGGATGGAAATTATTTTTGCTAATGAGAGCAGCCCCAAGCCGGCTACGGCATCTTTTTTCTGCCTAGTTAATGTTGAAAATCTATGTCAGCCCATTTATATAGGCGATTCCTTTATTGATCGGGACTTTAGTGATAATTTAAATATTGAGTTTTACGATGTTTCCAACCTATTTTAAGCTCTTTACTGCAAGAAATTGTAATTAAGACGATAAATTCAGAAGATCGATAATACTGACAATAAGCTGCAAAATTTACTAATCTCGAAAACACTTGGTTGTTTTTGCGGGCATGGTTGAAATTTCAGTTATTTCTGCTATTGAAGCAGGGAATTATCCTGTTCAAGATGCTAATTGTGGGTACTGTGTAGCTCTAAGCAATGTTGAAGCACTAGCCTCAACTATTGTTCATATGGATTCCATTGGACAATCAGCAAGAAAAATTATGGGGCAACGTGGAAAAGAATACGTATTAAAAAACTATAATTATGAAATTCTGGCAAAAAAATTCATGGAGGTCTTGAAGTAATGTGGGATATACAGTTATTCAAATTAAATTTTGATGATCTTGAGGTTAAGGCGGTGTCTGATGTGGTTGCTGGTGGCTGGCTATCCATGGGAGAGAAGATTATAAGCTTTGAAGAAAGCTTTGGTGATTTTCTTGGCGAGGGGGCCCATTGTAAGGCTGTTGCTAATGGTACGGCAGCTCTTCATATGGCACTTTTAGCCCTAGAGGTGGGGAGAGGAGATGAAGTGATTATTCCCTCCTTAACGTTTGTTGCCGATGTAAATGTGGTGAATCTTGTGGGCGCGACGCCCAAGTTAGCGGATGCTACCTCACTGCATGATTGGAATATGTCTCTGGAGTCAGTAGAGAAGCAGATCACTGAAAAAACCAAAGCGGTAATAGTAGTTCATTATGCGGGGTATCCCTGCCGAGATATCATGGCGATCAGCCAGCTATGTCGAGAAAACGGTATAGGTTTAATTGAAGATGTCGCACATGCGCCTGGTGCAACAGTTGATGGCAAGGTATGTGGGACATTTGGTGATGTGGGTTGTTTTTCTTTCTTTAGCAATAAAAATTTATCGATTGGTGAGGGAGGGATGGTTTCTACATTGGATGTTGAATTAAATAAGAAGCTCGGTTATTTGCGTTCACACGGTATGACTACCCTTACATTAGACAGGCATAAGGGTCGGGCTATTACCTATGACGTTGCGCAACCAGGCTTAAATTATAGAATGGATGAAATGCGTGCCGCAATTGGCTCTGTGCAACTTGATAAGTTGCCGAACGGTAATGTTAGGCGAGGAGAGCTTACTGATCGGTATCGAAGTAATTTCCAGGGTTCTCCAGTTACAATGCCTTTCGAGCACCAAGCGTCAAACTTCGCGTCTGTGTATCACATCTTACCAGTATTACTCCCTGAGAAAACAGATCGGGTAGCCGTTATTGGTGCTCTTAAAGAAAAAAGAATTCAGTCGAGCATACACTATCCACCCTTTTGGGATTTTACAGCCTATAAAGGACAGTTTTCGCCAAATGATTCACCTGTTACGGCAGAAATTTGCCGTAGACAGCTTACGCTTCCGCTATTCCCCACTATGACCGAAGATGAGGTTGATAAGGTATGTAACGCGCTTTTGGAGGCGTTAGCATGAGTGATGAATCTGGGGTTTTAGACCTTATTGGTCGCACATCAACGCTTTTTGGTGATGATGTTGATGTCCTTCATGATGATTTATCGTCATTGGTGAAGAGTAGCCGTTTTCTAGTAATCGGTGGTGCTGGTTCTATTGGGCAAGCAGTCACTAAAGAGATTTTTAAGCGAAGTCCCAAAGTACTCCATGTTGTTGATATTAGTGAAAATAATATGGTTGAACTGGTACGAGATATTCGTAGCACCATTGGCTATATTGAAGGTGAATTTAGAACATTTGCGGTTGATTGTGGCAGTCCTGAATTTGAAGCCCTTATCTCCTCAGAAGGATCGTATGATTATGTCTTTAACCTATCGGCATTGAAACATGTGAGAAGTGAGAAAGACCCATATACATTAATGCGGATGTTGAGTGTAAATATTTTTAATACTGTTAAAACATTCAGGCTCGCTCGAGATAATGGGGCTAAGAAGTATTTTTGCGTATCGACGGATAAAGCGGCAAATCCAGTAAATATGATGGGTGCCAGCAAGCGTATTATGGAAATGTTCTTAATGCGTGAGAGCGAAACCATGCCTATTTCAATGGCACGTTTTGCAAATGTGGCTTTCTCTGATGGTTCTTTATTGCATGGTTTCAATCAGCGTTTTGCAAAGCGCCAACCATTCTCCGCCCCTAATGATGTGCGTCGGTATTTCGTAACACCACAAGAATCTGGCGAGTTATGTCTTATGTCCGGATTGCTAGGGGAAAATAGAGAGATATTCTTCCCTAAATTGAGTGAAAATCTTCATCTAATCACATTTTCTGATATCGCAGAGCGCTATTTGCGTCAGATGGGTTACGAGCCATTCCACTGCTGTAGTGAAATGGAGGCTAGAGATCGAGCTGCTGAACTAATCGCCAAGAAACAGTGGCCTTGTTATTTTTTTAGCAGTGATACGACTGGCGAAAAGGATTTCGAGGAATTCTTCACCGATGAAGAAGACCTCGACATGAGTCGGTTCGATGGAGTGGG
>CEST01019319.1_pt1 | contig 30734 bp, 29 predicted proteins | sample 326921 | NCBI WGS metagenome assembly CEST01 (sample SAMEA2621509, study PRJEB7988) | marine metagenome | biome: marine biome (ENVO:00000447); feature: surface water layer (ENVO:00002042); material: "saline water (ENVO:00002010), including plankton (ENVO:xxxxxxxx)" | depth 5 m
TGGCTTTGTTTTTGGTGAGTTTAATAATAATAAAATAATCATTAAAAACCAAAACTATAATTTTAGAAATCTAAGCTTGTTTCATGATTATTTAACTGACTCACTTGGTTTTTCATATTTTAGTAATGGAAAAACTTCAGGTTTAGCATCTTATGGAAAAGTTATTACTGCGTTAAAATCAAAATTTAAAAATTTACTAAAAGTAACGGACAAAGGAATAACTTTTTCAAATAAAAGATTTAAAAAATCTAAAACGAGATTTGATAAATTTAATAGTTCAGCCTATGAAAGATACAAAGTTTTTAGAAGTTATCCTGGTGATACAAATATATTTAGACTTTCGGCAAGTTATTTAAAAGTTGATATTGCAGCTACAGGAGAACAAGTCTTAAAAGAAAAAATTTATGAATTATTAAAAATTTTAAAAAAAAAAACTAAGATGGAAAATCTTGTATGTTCAGGTGGTTTATTTCAAAATGTATCGTTAAATTACTTTATTATCAATTCTGGTATTTTTAAAAATTATTATTTCCCAATGGCTAACTCAGATGCAGGATTATCTTTAGGTGCAGCCCTTTTTATTAAGCATTCTTTAAAAAGGATTAAGAAATCAAATATAGATTTTAACCCATATTTAGGTCCTTCATTTTCGAAACAAGAAATAAAAAAAGAATTGGACCTGTTCAGATTGAATTATAAATATTTAGATAAAAATTTTGAAAAAAAAATAGCCAATTTAATAGCAAATGGATCTATCGTTGGGTGGTTTCAAGGTAAAGGTGAGTTTGGACCAAGATCATTGGGGAACAGATCTATACTAGCAGACCCAAGAAGACTTTCCTCAAAAACTAAAGTTAACCAGCTATTAAAAAAAAGAGATTGGTTCATGCCTTTTGCACCTTCAATGCACGATACATTTGCAAAAAAGATTACAGGTAGTAAATTTTTTTCAGGTTATATGCAAGTTGCTTTTAATATAAATAAAAAGTTTTCAACAAATATTAAATCAGCCATACATCATGATAATACTTCAAGAATACATATGGTTAAAAAAGAACAAAATTCTAAATATTGGAAATTATTAAATGAAATAAAAAAAGTAATTGGGATCCCTGTGATTTTAAATACTAGTTTTAATAGACATGGAATTGCAACCATAGCATCCCCGCGCCAAGCAATCGAGCACGCTATGGAGGGCTGTATGGATTATTTGGCAATTGATAATTTCTTAATAAAAGTAACAGAAAATAGAAAATTTAAGACAATAGTCAAAAAGACCATTTCAGAAAATAAAAATTTAATTAATGACGAGACAAATAGATTGCTATATTTGAAAAAAAATAAGGTAAAATTTAATCAATCTATTTTTTTAAAAGCTTTATCTGCATTAAATAAGTAAATTTTTATGGACAAAAAACTAGAAATCGTATTTAAAAAAGTATTCCCAAAATTTAAAGGAAAACTTAACGATAAAACATCTCCAAAAAACATCTTAGAGTGGGACTCATTAAATCATTTGAATTTAATTGCAGAAGTTGCTAAGAAATTTAAAACTAATTTTGATTTTAATGAAATTTTACAAATTAATAAAATAGGTGATTTAAAAAAAATTTTGAAAAAAAAGAATGTTTAAAAAAAAAATTAAAATTTCTAATACAGTATTTATTGGTGATGGTCAGCCTTGCTTTATTATTGGAGAAATAGGTTCAAATCACAATAGGTCAAAAACTACAGTGAAACTTCTAATTGATGCATGTGCTGATGCAAAATTTGATGCTGTTAAATTCCAAATTTATGATCCTGAATTAGCTTTCTCAAAAAACCTACGTGCAAAAGATGTAAATCTCTCGAAACTCTATGGAGCAAATACACCATGGTGGAAAGTTGCACGAGATAAAATTTTAATGCCAAGATCATGGTTTAAAGAAATGTACAAATATGCAAAGAAAAAAAAATTAATTGTATTCTCAACAATACATCTTTTAGAAGATTATTATTTTTTAAAACAAATTGGTGTTCCATTGATTAAAATTGCCTCTATTGATTTAGAATATAATTTTTTAATTAATCAACTTTCCAAGTTAAAAATACCAACAATTTTATCAACTGGTATGGCAAATGTTAATGAAATTTCTAATACAATTAAAATTTTTAGAAAAAATAAAAACCCTAATTTGGCAGTATTACATTGTGTCTCTCAATATCCACCCCCAGACCAAGATGCAAACCTAAAAAATATTCAAATGATTAAAGACAAGTTTAAATGTATAGCTGGATACTCTGATCATTCTGCTGATAATTTGTCTGCCAGTTTGTCAGTATTTCAGGGTGCAAAGATAGTAGAGAAACACATAACGTTAGATAAAAAATATCCTGGACCAGATCATCCTTTTGCGATTGAGCCAAAGGAGATGATTGATCTAGTAAACAATATAAGAAGAGCAGAGAAAATGTTGGGACAGTATGACAGAGTTATTTCAAAAGGTGATCTAAAGGCTAAAAAAATGATAAGAAGAAGTATAGTCCTTAAAAAAGATATAAAAGCTGGTGAAAAAATTACATTAAATAACATAAAATTTGCAAGGCCACCTACAGGTATTTCTCCAAATAGATTCGATGACTATAAAAATAAAAAAATAAAAAAAAATCTTAAAGCTGAAACTATCCTGAAGGTAGAACATTTTTTAAATGCGAAATAGTATTACTCAATGCTTTTGCTGTAATTCTAAAGAAATAAAAAAGTTTATAAGTGTTAAAAATTTTCCTTATTTTACGACACCAATAGATATTAAAAATAAATTAAATATTAAAAATTTAAATAAAAAAGACTATTTTGATAATTTAAATTTGAAGTCTTGTAAAAAATGTAATCATATATTTCTATCTAATTTACCCAAATTAAAAATTATAAACGAATTATACTCAAAATATTATAGTTATCCTTCAGCTATGTTGGGAAATTTTATACCAACAAGAGACATACAATTTGTAAGTTTTCTTAAAAAGCTATTAAAGAAAAAAAAGACTAAGAAAAATTCTTCTTTCTTTGAGATTGGCTGTTATGATGGATATGTTCTTCACAATTTACGGAGTGCAGGTTTCCCTAATATATCTGGGTGTGATCCTAGTATCGGTGCAGATATTGGAAAAAAATTTGGTATCAAAATTGAAAAGAAATTTTTTTCATCTAATACAAAAAATTTAAAAAATAAAAAATTTGATTTCATAATTGCAAGACATCTCGTTGAACATTTAGACAATCCAAAAAAATTCTTTCAGACTTTAACAAAGTTTACGCACGAAAAATCAAGAGTTGTGATAGAGGTGCCAAATGGTGAATATTATATAAAACATGGTCTTGTTGAGGTATTTTCACATCAGCATATTCACTTATTTAACAAATATTCGATGAGTATGTTGATAAACCAAACTGATTTTTCGATAGAGCAATCAATTCACACAGAAGCTAATCTGTATTTTATTTTGTCTATAAATAAAACTAAAAAAATTTACAAAAAAAAAAATTTAATTAACACTTTCACAAAAAATTATAATAACAAAGTTAGAAAAATAGAAAAATTTATTAAAAAATTTAAAAATAAAAAAATAATTTTTTATGGTGCAGGAGGTTTTTGCTGCGCGGCAATTCATTTATATAATATTAATAAAAAAATAATTTCTTCTATAGTTGATTCGGATCAAAAAAAGATTAATAAAGAATTTTTAGATATCGACGTGAGTATAAAATCAAATAAAAATTTTGATGAGTTCAAGGATAATTTGTTGGTTATAACTTCCTACTACACAAAAGATATAATAAGATTCTTAAAAAAAAATAAAGTAACTACAAATATTCTAGCTATACATCCAGAAGTGATGTTATATAAAATTATTGATGGAAAATAGACAACTTATTACAAAAAATAAAAAAATATTTATAAAAAAAACATTTATAAATTTAGAAACTTTACCTGATACTAACAAACAGCTAATTGTAAAAACACTATATAGCACATGTAAACATGGGACAGAAAAGTGGATAATTGAACAAAATGCACATTGGCTGAAATATCTTAGAGATAGAAAATCAAATTATTTTACCAACATACCTAAACCAAATTTTCGCAATGAACAAAATTTAGGGAATATGGCCATTGGAAAAATTGTAAATATAGGTTCAGATATAAAGTTATACAAAAAAAATGATTTAATTTTAATTTATGGATCCGCCGCTGACTATCAGATTATAGAACAAGAAAATATCATAACAAAAGTAAAAAAAAATATCCCTATTGAAAATTACCTATGTTTTGACCCATTGGAATTTTCTGTTGGAGCTATAAGAGAATCTAATTTTAAAATTGGTGACAAAGTTGGTATCGTAGGTATGGGAGTGTTGGGTCTCATCTCTTTGTTGTTATTAAAAAAAATTGATATAAATCAAATTGTAGTAGTGGATGTTAATGATGAAAGGTTAAAAGTTGCAAAAAAACTTGGAGCTCACATAGCATTAAATTCAAAAATAAAAAAAAATATTCAGAATTATAGAGTTACTACTAACCCCATAGGGTTAGATGTTGTTATTGATTTTTCTGGGTCTACAACTGGTTTGAATACAGCAATTTCATTATGTAAGTATAATGGTAAGGTTATAGCTGGCTCTATGTATCCTGAGGCTAATTCAAATCTTAAACTCGGACAGGAGTTTCATTGGAATAATATTGAAATTATTTCATCAAGAATTTGCAACGACCCTCAAAAAGATTATCCGGCCTGGAATAGAACCAGACTTCATGATTTTATCATAAATCTAATTGAGAGCAAAAAATACAAGTTTACTAGCATAATAAAAGATATTTACCCCTTCAAAGATGCTTTAAAATTATATAAAAAAAATATAAAAGATAACAAAATAGTTAAACTTACTTTTAAACATAATGCCTAAAAAAAAAGATAAGATATTAGTTGTAGCTGCTCATCCAGATGATGAAATTCTTGGGTGTGGAGGTACAATAGCAAAATATGTAAAAAGTGGAGCAATAGTTAAAACTATTATTTTAACAAAAGGGATATCTAGTAGACATGAAAAACTCACAGATAAGATAATAAAACTTCAATCAAAATTAAATAAATCTTCTTTATTAGCAAACCAAGCAATTGGAGTGAGAGATATTGCTTTTTATGATCTTCCAGATAATGAATTTGATAGTAAATCACTTTTATCACTTATTAAAATCCTAGAAAAAGAGATAGATAAATTCAAGCCAAATAAAATATTTACACATTTTATTCATGATCTAAATATAGATCATCAGTATACAGCTAAAGCCGTAATTACAGCTGCAAGACCAGAGGATCATAACTCTGTATCAGAAATTATTTTTTTTGAAATTAATTCGAGCACTGATTACCAGATTAACTCAAATGGAATGCAATTTCAGGCAAACTTTTTTGTAGATATTTCAGCTACATTAAAAAATAAAGAAATAGCATTAAAATTTTATAATTCAGAAATGAAGAAATACCCACACACAAGATCTGTGAAAGCAATTATTAACAAAAATATTACAATTGGTAATACAGTTGGTTTACAAGCATGTGAAGCATTTCAAATTGTAAGAAAAATAGAAAAATAAAATGAGTTTAATTATTTTTTTAAAAAAGGTTAAAAATACCTTCTTAACACCAAGAATAAATAACCTGAATTATAATAAATTTTATGACCACAAAAATTTCTTTTTTAAAATATTAAGTAGAATTTTTTGGTTCTTTCCAAACAATCACCAATCTAAATACTGGATAAATGCAAATAAGATAGGTCATGGTTATGAAAAATTTATCGAAATGGATATTTTAGGATTGTCCATCACAAATAAGATAAAGGAATATACAAAAAAGGAAGAAAAGATTTTAGATATTTGTTGCAATGTTGGAAGAATATTAAATGAACTTAATATCTCAGGGTATAAAAATTTATATGGATTTGATATTAATGAAGAGGCTATCAAAAACTCAACTAATGTTTTTAGCAAACTTAATAATGCTAATTTAGTTTGCAGCAATGCTGAAGAGTATCTAAAAAATATAAGTGATAACTTTTATGATACATCTTTTTCTTTGGGAGCGTCGCTAGAGCTCATACCACCGCATTTTGATGTGATAAAACATATAAGCAGAATTACCAAAAATTATTTTATCTGTATAATTAATGAAAATGGACACGCCTATCCAAGATTTTGGAAACATGAATTTACAAAAAATTCATTTAAAATAATAGAGAGCAGCAATGAGTACGAAAAAAGAACACTATTTGTTCTTCAAAAAGTATAATTGAAGCATTAAAGTGAAAAAAATTTTTTTCTTTGAAAATTTAGACAGGATAAATTTTTATTTTTGTTTATTGTTAATCCCTTTTTATAAAAAGATCTACTTTAGGCAAGCCACATTTGCTAAAAACAATTCTTTTTTTAAGAGAAATTTAAATAATATTTTTATTCAAAAAGGTCTGTTAAATTTAGATGGATCACTTGCTAATAAGGCTTATATTTTAAAAAAATTTTTAATTAAAAAATATATTAATAACGATTTTAAAACAGAATTCTTTGATAAATTTTCTGAATTAAATAAAATTCAAGATAAACAAAAGACTATTTATAGTTTAGAGATGCAAATTTATGCGTCAAATATTTTAGCAGTAGACGGCACATCTTATATCTGCATAAAAAAATTTTTCCCTAATAATTCAGTTTATTATTTTCCCTCTATGAAAAAAACTATTTTAACAATGTCTCAAATACAAAATAAAAAATTAACTATTGTTAGTGCATTGGTTTTAATACGAGATGCTAGTTTAATTCTAAATTATCTATTTACTATTGTTTATAATAAAATAAAAAATATTTTTAAATCAAGTAATATCATATTAAACAAGAGTAGTAGCATCCACAAAGAAAATAATAATAACAGTAACGTCAAAAAAATTAATTCATGTGGTGTTGGTTATTTCCCCCACATGGGTTTAAAATATGGGACTTTTTTTAATAAAAATTTTTTTTATTCTGATTCAATTAACTCTCCATTGTACAAAAAAAATATCGATACAATTTCATTTGAAAAACACCTGGAATTAACAACCAGATATTTAAAATTTTTTAAATTAGAGGCCTCACAAACATGCGATATAAGTAAAATTCCAAGTTTAAAAGAAATATTTACTTACATCGTTTTTTTTTTTAAAAATAAAAAGTTTATAAATAAACGGAAACTAATAAATTTTATAATTTTTTTTGAAATGTATTTGTCAATCAATCGATTTAATAAATTCTTTAAAGATAAAAAATATAAAGTTCTAATTTTTTATAACGACGATGAACTTCCACCTACAATATTATTATCCGCAAGTATTAATCAAATAAAAACTATTTCTTTTCAAGATAGATTACTCGCATATTTTTATCATCATCGTGTTTTTTTTGATCTGTATTTGGTAGCTGGAAAAGAATTTAAAAAAATATTAAAAAACCAATTTATGATTAAAAAACATGAGGTATTAGGATTGATAAGACCGGACTTAATTACGCAACAGAAACACCTATCTTTTCCAGAAGAACTAGAAAAAAGAAAAATAAATGGAGGTATCATAACATGTTTATTGCTTGGTCACAGAACAGACTGGAATGTAAATCTTTTTGGAGAAGATGGAACGTCACATAAATCTATTTTAAATTTTTGTAAAGATATTAAAAGATTATCGAAAATATTTAAAGATAAGCATTTTGTTATTAAATTTAAACATGTTGATTTACGTAAAGATGCTCCCTCACTTCTTGTTTCTGTAAATGAAATTATATCTGGATCAGATAATATAGTTTTAATAGAACCGGGTATATCGTATAATGTGCAAAAAACAGTGACAAGTGATAAAATTACCAGTGTTAAATTAATAGAGAATAGTGATTTAATAATTGGTAAATATTCTACAATAATGGATGAGGCTTTGGTAGCTGGGAAAAATATTTTAATTCATGATGCGGAAAATTTTGTATCTTCCTTTGGTTTTTACAGAAAAAATAAATTTTTAATATCAAGTAATTTTGAAGAACTTCAATTTAAAGTAAAAAATATTTTAGAAGGTAATAATGAATTCTCAAAATATTATATGAAAAAAAAAAAAGATTATATTAAAGATTATTTAACTGATGAAGGTATCACTGGTAATCCTAAAAAAATGGTTAAAATAATAGAAAAATATATTCAAGATTTACCTTAAATCAGTAAAGTAGTATGAAATATTTATTAACAATATTTATAGAAAATATTTTTAAGACTAAGCAAAATTATATAAATAGACAATTTACTGATAATTTAAAAAAATGAAATAAGTGCTTATTACAGATCTTATTTTCAAAGCAGAAAATATGTATAATTAATTTTTTGCTTTTATTAACTAATAAATATAATAAATATTAACATTAAATAATTTTTAACAAATTAATATGAAAGAAATAATTCTAATAGGAGCCGGAGGACATGCTCAATCGTCTATAGATGTAATTAAATCAAACAAAAGGTGGAAAATATCTTTCTTAGTGGATAAAACCCATGAAATTAAAGGAAAAATTAACATCATTTCAGAATTAAATTTCTTAACCAACTATAAATTAAAAAAAAAAAATCTGCTTATTAGTATAGGGCAATTAAGTAGCGGTAAATTAAGAAAAAAAATATTTGAATTTTATAAAAATAAAGGATGTAATTTTCCAGTAATTAAATCAAAGTCTTCATACATATCTGGTAATAGTATGATCGATGAAGGAACTATAATAATGCATAAAGCTTTTATAAATAGTAATGTTAATATAGGAAAGAACTGCATTATTAATACAGGAGTTATTATTGAACATGATGTTATTATTGGTGATAATGTTCATATTGCACCAGGAGCAATAATTTTAGGAGGATGTAAAATTAATGATAACTCATTTATAGGAAGTGGCACAGTAATTAAGCAAAATACAATTATAAATAAAAATTTTATATTATCATCGGGAGAATATTTTAAAAAATGAAAAAAATTTTAGTTTTAGGTGGTGGAGGATATGTTGGAGTTGAACTTATATCTCATTTAATAAAAAAAAACTTTTATGTTTATTGTGTTGACAAATTTATTTATAAAAAAAATTCTTTTATACAAAACTCAAAGAAAGTAAAAATATTGAATTTGGATATTACGGATAATTCTTTTTGTAAAAATATGCCATCCGATATATCTAGTATAATTATTTTAGCTGGACTAGTTGGTGATCCTATAACAAAAAAATACCCTGAGCTTTCTCAACAAATTAATTATACAGCTATTAGAAAAATAATTAATTTTTACAAAAATTTAAAAGTTAAATTAATATTTGTTTCAACATGTTCTAATTATGGTTTCTTGGAAAATAAAATAGCCAATGAGAAAACTACATTAAATCCAAAATCGTTATATGCAAAACAGAAAGTTAAAATTGAAAAATATATAATTAGTTTAAAAAAAAAATCAGAATTTACACCGGTAATTCTAAGATTTTCCACAGCATTTGGTGTATCAAATAGACCTAGATTTGATTTAACAATTAATGAATTTGTATTGTACGCAGTGACAAGAAAAAAACTACAAATTTATGACCATGAAACTTGGAGACCATATTGTCATTTAAAAGATTTTGCTAATGTAATTCAAAAATGTATTGAGGTTGATAAGAAAAAAATAAATTACCAAATTTTTAATGTCGGAGATTATAAAAATAATTTTCAAAAAATCGAAATAGCAAAATTAATTAAGAAACATATACCTTCTTTTAAGTATGATATTGTAAAAACAAAGAATGACCCACGAAATTATGTTGTTAATTTTGATAAAATTAAAGCAAAATTGAACATTAAAAAGTTTGTTAGTGTTGAGATGGGAATTATCGAGATGATTGAGTATCTAAAAAAACAAAAAAATATTAAAAAATTTTTTAAATTCGGAAATTATAAAGTTAGAAGATAATGAAAAAATTTTCTTTACACGAGCCCTTATTAAGAGGTGGAGAAAAGTTTAATACAAATCAGTGTCTGGATACTGGTTGGCTTTCACCTTCAGGGAATTTTGTTAATAGTTTTGAAAAAAAACTTGAAAAATTTACAAATTCAAATGTAATATGCTGTAATAGTGGCACATCTGCACTTCATATAAGCTTAATTTTAGCTGGTGTTAAAATTAATGACGAAGTTATAGCACCTTCTATAACGTTTATAGCAACTGTGAATACTATTTTATATTGCGGTGCAAGTCCTGTTTTCATGGATTGTGATGATAGTCTGTGTGTTGATATTAATAAATTGTTAGAATTTTTAAAACATAATACCTACTCTATAAAAAAAAATACTTACAATAAGAAAACAAAAAAAAAGATATCAGCCGTTATGATTACACATGTTTTTGGTAACTTAACAAATTTAGAAGAGCTTGTGAAAGAATGTAAAATGAAGAATATAAAATTAATAGAAGATGCAGCAGAGTCGCTAGGTTCTTACTATTCCAATCAAAGTATCCACTCTGGTACAATTGGTGATTATGGTATTATATCCTTTAATGTTAACAAAATAATTACTGCAGGTGCGGGTGGAGCTATTCTTTTTAAAGATGTAAAAGAAAAAACAAAAATTAAAAGATTAATAAGCCAAGGGAAAACAGACAATCTTTTATTCAAACACAAATTCTTAGGCTATAATTATGGAATGCCAAATACCAGCGCCGCAATAGGAGTTGCCCAGCTGGAAAACATTGAACATATTCTAAAAAAGAAAAAAATAATAAGTTCATACTATAGTAATTTTTTTTCTAAAATTGAGAATATTAAAATGAATGAACTAAATAATAATCAAAAAGTAAACAATTGGTTGAATGTAATAAAAATTGAAAAAATAAACTATTCAAGCTTTAAAAAAGGTATTATTCAACTAATTAAAGAGGGAATAGATGTAAGGCCAGTTTGGTATCCTTGTCATAAGCAAGATTATTTAAAGATATATGAAACATATAAGATTAATTTAGCAAATAAGATTTATAAAAATAGTTTATGTATACCAAGTAGTTATTTTTTAAAAGCTAAAGACCTGTTGTATATATGTAAAAAAATAACAAGTGTTTTTAAAAAGAAATAAAAAAATAGTAAAAAAAATGTTATTTAAAAAAGTTAAAATAATTGCTGAAGCAGGTGTAAATCATAATGGAAATATTATTTATGCAAAAAAACTTGTTGATAAAGCAAAGCTATGTGGTGCAGATTATATAAAGTTTCAAACATTTAATCCAAATTTAATTACTACATCCAATAGTACAATAGCACCTTATCAAAAAAAAATTCTACCGAAAATTAAAAAACAAAAAGAGATGTTAGCTAATTTAAGTTTATCAAATACGCAATTTGTCGAATTAGCTTCATACTGTAAAAAAAAAAAAATTAAATTTTTAAGTTCTGCATTCGATATACCAAGTATACTTTTTTTAGATAAAAAAATTGGTATTGATTTTATTAAGATTCCCTCTGGAGAAATAAATAATGTTCCTTATTTAGAGGTTATAGGAAAACTTAAGAAAAAAGTTTTGCTATCTACGGGTATGTCCTCATTAAAAGAGATAAAAAATGCAAAAAAAATACTAGAAAAAAATGGAACTAGATCAAAAAATATTATTATTATGCACTGCATATCAGATTATCCCACTAAAACTAAAGATTTGAATTTAAGATTTATTAATACTATAAAAAAATTTTCAGAAACTGTCGGTTTTTCTGATCATACTCTTGGTTTTGACGCATCTATGGCGGCAGTAGCAATGAATGTTGAGTTTATTGAAAAGCATTTTACACTTAATAAAAAGATGAAAGGTCCAGATCATGCAATCAGTTTAGATATTGGTGAACTTGGGAGATTTATTAAAAAAATTAGACTCACAGAAGAGATACTTGGCAAAAATATAAAGATAATTACAAAAAGTGAAAAAATACTAAAAAAATATGCAAGAAAATCAATTGTTGCCTTAAAAAAAATTAAAAAAGGAGATATTTTCACAAAATATAACTTAACAACAAAAAGACCTGGTGATGGTTTAAGTCCTATTTTTTGGAATGAAACATTAGGTTTTAAGGCTAAAAAAAATTACAAAGAAGATGAAAAAATTTAAAATTATAGTATTTACAAGTGGAAGATCAGACTTTGATCTTTTGCTACCTCTAATTAAAAGACTCGAGGCGAACAAATTGATAGATTTAACACTAATTGTAACAGGATCGCACCTTTCTGCCAAATATGGTTCGACGCTAAATTATATTAAGAATAATAAGATAAAAAAGATTAAAAAGATAAATATCAAATGTGGTAACGTCACCGAAAAAAATATTCCATTAATTTTTGGTAATGCACAAGCCATATATGGTAAATACTTCACAAACATAAAAGAAAAGATTAATCTTTCTGTTATTTTGGGGGATAGGTACGAGGCATTAGCTTTCGCAGCAGCATGTTTTTTTTCAAATACACCTATTGCTCATATCCATGGGGGTGAGATAACAAGAGGCGCTAAAGATGATGTTATCAGGCATACTATAACTAAATTTTCAAATTTACATTTTGTTTCAAACCAAGAACATAAAAAAAGAGTATTACAGTTAGGTGAAAATAAATCTAATATATTTAACTGCGGTCTACTTGGTTATGAAAATTTATGTAAAATAAACCTAATTAGCAAAGAAGAAACTGAGAAAAAATTAAAAATTAATTTTAATAAAAAAACTATTGTAGTTTCATATCACTCAGTAACTACAGTATCACAAAAAGAAAACATTTCCCAATTTGAACAGGTTTTAGATGCTTTAAATCTCTATAAAAAATTTAATATAATTTTTACCTCACCAAATATAGACCCGGGAAATGTTGACATAATCAAAATGATAAAAAAATTTATTATAAAAAATAAAAATGCATATTTTTTTAAATCTTTAGGTCAAAAATTATTTTTTTCTGTTGTTAAAAATTCTAGTATATTTATTGGGAATTCATCAAGTGGAATTTTGGAAGTACCATTTTTGAATATACCAGTTTTAAATATTGGTAATAGACAAAAGGGTAGGTTTAAATTTGTAAAAATATTCGAATCAATCCCTGAAAAAAAAATTATTATAAAAAATATTGATAGTATTATTAAACCACAAAAAACAAAAAAAAATCTTAATCTGATGTTAAAAAAAAACGCAAGCATTCTAATAGCAAGAAACATAATTAAAAAATTAAATAATAAAAAAAATACCTACACAACTAATAAAGTATTTTGTGACGTAAATTTTTAATCTAATAATGAGTGAAATTTTTTATAAAAACTGGAAAAAGGCAATAATTGACTCAAATTATTTATTAAAAGAGGCAATTCAAAATTTAAATAAAACAGCATTAAAAGTATGTTTTGTTTATAAAAAAGATAAGTTTTATGGAACTTTAACAGATGGAGATATTAGGCGGGGATTAATTAGAGGTCTTCAATTAAATGATAAAATTGATCTAATAGTAAATAAAAAACCAGCTTTCATACTAGAAAAACAATTAGAAAATAGAAGTATAATTACAAAGATATATAAAAATTTTAATTCAAACCTAATACCTATTGTAAGTTCAAAAAAAATAGTTGTTGATATCTTTAGGAATGAAACGCCCTTAAAAAGCAGCAAAAAATTAGATTATGAGATGATTATTATGGCAGGTGGCAAGGGGAAGAGACTAATGCCTTTAACAAAGAATACGCCTAAGGCCCTCGTTAAAATAAATGGAAAGCCAATTTTAGAAAACATAATATTAAAAGCAAGAAATGAAGGAATAAAAAATTTTAATTTAGTGACATTTCATATGCATAACAAAATTTTTAAATACTTCAAAAATGGAAAAAAATTAGGTGTTAAAATTAGATATACTCGTGAAAAAAATCCTTTAGGTACGGCAGGAGGTATCATCCTTTTAAAACCAAAAAAGAACAAAATATTTATTGTTTCAAACTGTGATATTATAACTAATCTGAATTATGTAGATGTAATAAATTTTCACAAAATAAATAAAAATAAAGTTACCATTGCTTCAAAGTTTTTTAAATTAAATAACCCCTACGGTGTAATTAAATTAGATAACTTGAAAAATGTAATTAAAATTGATGAAAAACCATCTGAGAATAATTTAATTAGTGCAGGAGTATATGTTTTGAATTCTAATGTTTTAAAGTATTTTCATAGAAACAAGAAAATTGATATGACTGATTTTATAAATTATTTAGTTTCTAAAAATTTGAAAATAGGTACGTTTCCAATTCATGAAAATTGGGTTGATGTTGGAAGTTTAAGTGATTTAAAAAAGATATAGGATAAGTCATGAATTATTCAAAAAATGATAATACTTTAAAAAAAAAATTTGATATTAATGGATGGGTTCTTGTTAAGAGTCTATTTTCTATCAAAGAAGTTACGCAAATTAATAAAAAGATTGATGCTTTTCTTAAGAGAAGTATCAAAAAATATAAAGGTAAAAGTATTAATTTTACAAATAATGACGATGGAACTGAAATAAAAAATATCAATTCTTTCCATAGTTTGTCAGATTCACCATATATTAAAAAAAAGTCCAAAAATGATAAGATTATAACTATAGTAAAAAATCTTTTAGAAGCCAATCCAAAATATATAGCTAGCGAGTTATTTGCTAAACCAGCTGGTAAGGGTTTGAAAGCACCCGCACATCAAGATAATTATTATTGGTGTATAAAAAATGGTAATGCCTTAACTGTGTGGGTAGCTTTAGATTCAGTATCCTATAAAAATGGAGGTTTGACATACTATAACTCTACTCACAAATTAGGGGTGGTTAATCACAAACCTTCTTTTGCAAAAGGAAGCTCTCAAACAGTTTCAAACATTAAAAAATACGTAAAATATAAAAAAATTTGTCCAAAACTTTCTCCAGGAGATGCGTTATTTCATCATAGTGAAATAATTCATGGTAGCAGTGAAAACAAAAGTGGTTTAAGAAGAAGAGGATTGACCTTTCAATACAAAGATCAATTAGCAAAATTTGACATCAAAATGAAAAAAAAATATTTAAAATCACTTAATAAACAAATCATTTTAAGAGAAAAAAATAAAAACCTATAATGCCTGGATATGAATTAATTGATTGGAAAGAAAAGAAAGCTTTAAATAAAATTTTTGATGAGGGATCTATTTTTTTTGCTCATGGCTTTGATAAAATTAGAAAGAAATATCATGTCAGAGAATTTGAAAAATTATGTGAAAAATATTTTAAATCAAAATATTGTTTGATGGTTTCGTCAGGAACTGCAGCAATTAAAGTTGGACTAAAATCATTAGGAGTTAAAAAGGGTGATCATGTTTTAACACAATCATTTAATTTTATTGCAACTATAGAGGCAATATTAGATGTTGGTGCTATACCAAAAATTGTAGATATAGATGATTCTTTAAATATGTGTCCTGAAGATTTAGCAAAAAAGATTACGAAAAAAACCAAAGCTATAATTCCAGTTCATATGCTTGGCTTTTCTGCAAATTTAAAAAATATTAAACTAGTGGCTAAAAAAAGAAATATTAAGATCTTAGAAGATAACTGTGAAGCTATTGGAGCAAAATATAAAAATTCTTTTTTAGGTACTCATGGAGATGTTGGTGTCTTTAGTTTTGATTTTGGTAAAATTATAACAACAGGTGAAGGTGGATTAATTTTAACAAATAATAAAAAAATATATGAATATTGTAAAGAGTATCATGACCACGGACACATGAATTTAAAAAATTTTTCAAGAGGAAACGATAAAGCTCGAATTAGAGGGTTTAATTATAGAACAACAGAATTTCAAGGAGCAATTGGTAAAGTACAGTTAAAAAAACTTAGTTTATTATTAAAAGATAATAAAAAGAAATATTCAATTATTCATAATATTTTAAAAAAAAAATTTTCTTTTAGAAAAATACATAATCAAACTATTCCAAATTTTGATACTTTTATATTTTTTGAAAATAACCCAAAAAAAAGAAATAAAATAATTAAGATTTTATATGATTATAAAATTGGTACAAAAAATTTGCCAGATTCTATAAAGTGGCATTGCTCATATTTCTGGAGCCATTGTTTGCCTACTTCTGAAATCAAAGCATCAATTTCAACTAAAAATAGATTAAGTAAAGCTATTGCAATTCCAATCAATTATAAAATTAGTACAGAAACTTATAAAAAAGCAGCTATGGAGATAGCTAAAACTTTATGAAGTTTTTAACCATTATTCCAGCAAGAGCTGGATCTAAGGGAATTAAAAACAAAAATTTTGTAAATTTCCTTGGTAAACCTTTAATAGAATACACCTTAGATTTTGCTAAAAAATTAAAACACAATAAAACTATAATATCATCTGATTCAAAAAAAACTAAAAACTTAATTGATAAATATAAAACTATAAAAGGTTATAAAAGGCCAATAAAATTATCTAAAGATCACGTGCTATTAGATGATACATTAGAACATGTTATTAGTTGGGCAATTGAAATGGGTATAGATTTTGACTATATTTTGTTATTACAGCCCACCTCCCCTTTACGAAAAATATCAGATTTTAATAAATTAAAAAAAATTCTAAAAGAAAAAAATATTGATACCTTATGTTCAGTTACTAAAGTTAAGTATCACCCTGCTGAGTATGTAAAAAAACATAATCAATCTTGGTCATTCTTACTTAATGTTAAAAGGGGTTTGAGACAAAAGTATGAAAATAACTACTACTTTATTGATGGTTCATTTTATGTGATCAGCAAAAAATATTATTTAAAAAATAAAAAAATTTTATCTAAAAACAATTTTTTTTTCCCAATATCAATAGATTACCCAATTGATATTGATAATCTAATTGATTTAAAAATAGGTGAAACAATCTATAAATATATAAATGGAAATAATAGAAAATAAAAATTTCGAAAAAATATACAAAAAAGAATTTCAAGAATTTATAAATAATAATATTTCAGACATATACCATGAGATTATATTAACTGGTCCTAGTACGGGAAATCGAAATTTTGTAATAACTGAAAATGGAAAATTAATTGCAATAGTCCCATTAAATTTTGAAAAAAAAAATAATTCTAATTTAGTGGGCTCTTTTTTTGATCTATCAATTCCTGGGCCAATATTTGTAAAGAACTTAGAGTTAAAAAAATTTAAAAAAATCATAAAATTAGTTATTAGTGAGATTGATAAAAAATGTCTACAAAACAATATAAGCGAAATTAAAATTAACTTTTCTGATTTAATAAAGTTTAATACAGGCTCACAAGAATATTATATTCTTTTAGAGGTTTTATCTAACTATGGGTTTACCAATAAATCTTTTATTGGTTTAAGAATAAATTTAGATAAAACAAATGAAGAAATAATTAAAGATTGTTCAAAAGGACATAAGTCAGAAATAAAAAAGCAATTAAATTGTACCTATATTTTTGAGACCTATCAAGACGACAAAATAGGATTTGATGATTTTAAAGACATGGTAAAAGAGCAAGTAGATATTGAGGATTATTGTGAACCGCTTTATAATTTATTTCTACAAAATAAAATTTTTCTTTCATATTTAACTGGTCCAGAAAAAATTTTTTGTAGCATTTTTTCTGTTGCTGGCAACTCAGTAGAATATTTTGTTGATACAATGTCATCAACTAATCATCATTCACTTATAATAGCTGCTGCAAAGTATTTTAAATCATTGAAAAGATTTAAATATCTAAACTTTGGAATAGTTAATTATCTTGAAAATAAAACTTTAAGTGAATCAAAAAAAAAACAAAATATTTCAATATTCAAAAAAGGTTTTGGTGGAGAAAAATATTTATTATCAATTTTCCAAAAACAATATTTTAAATAAAAATGCCAATTGATTTAATAAAAAAAATTACAAAAAAAAAAGATGCGGTCTTTACATCCAATTGTAGTACAGCAATATTTCTTTTATTAAAATCCTTAGGTCTAAAGAATAAAAAAATTATAGTTCCTGTTAATATTTGCTTTGATGTAATTCTAAGCATAATATTCTCAACTAATATTCCAATAATCGTAGATACGAATGATAAATTAAGTTACGATATCTTGGAATTTAAGTTAAGCTTACAAAGTAATGACAAAGTGGGTGCTGTCATATTCCCTTATGCATTTGGCAATAGTCATAATTTCAATGATATATTCAAAATTTGTAAAAAAAAAAAAATTATTTTAATAGAGGATATTGCCGGATCCTTTGGTGGGAAGATTGGTGCTTCATATTTTGGATCTTTTGCAGATTTTACTGTAGGGAGTTTTGGTCAAGGAAAAATAATTGATATGGATGGAGGCGGATTTATTGCTTCTAACAAGATAAGTATTTGTAATAAGGTTAAATCTAATTATGATCTATTAAAAGAACATACAATCAAAAATAAAAATCTGTATTATAAAGTCAATACCATATATTACAAAATACTATCTAATAAAAAATATAAAAAACTCTTTAATAAAAACAATTTGCAAATTTTTTTTGATGCTTTTATTTATAAGAAAAATTTTGACAAAAAATATTTTAAGATACTCAATTCAAAAATAGTTAAAATTGATAATATAAATTTTATAAGAAATAAAAAAGCTAATTATTTTGAAAAAATTTTAAATTTTAAAAAATTTGTTTCTATCAGACACAAGAAAGGATCTGTATATTGGAGAAAAAATTTCTTAGTTAAAGATCTTGATTCCTTCAAAATTATCAATTATCTTAATTTACAAAATATTTATGCAAGAAAGTATTACGCTCCTCTAAATTATATTTTTCCTTTTTTTAAAAAAAAATTTATAAATTATGAAAAAAATTATAAACATTTGATAAATTTTTGGGTTGGTAATGAAACAAATTTTAATGAAATTAAAAAAATAAAAAAAATTTTAGGAAATATTTATAATGTTAATTAAACCACTCTTGCCACACCTCGAAAGACAATTTACTGAACTGCCTAAAAAAGTAAAATTTTGTAAAAGGTGTGTGATGTCAAATCAAAGGCCTAGGATAAGTTTTGATGCGCAAGGTATTTGTGGACCTTGTAATTATACTGAAATGAAAAAAAATGATATAATTGATTACTCGATTAGAAAAAAAGAATTAGAAATTTTATTTGATAAATACAGAAAAAAAGATGGTGAATATGATATAATCGTGCCCTGCAGTGGAGGAAAAGATTCATCAACTATTGCACATAAGCTTAAACATGAATGGGGAATGACTCCGTTGTGTGTTACATTTTCACCTCCAGTTTATACTGATATTGGAAGAAAAAATTTAACAAACTTTATTAACTCAGGATTTGATCATAAATTAATCACTCCAAATGGAAAAATTTATAAGCTTTTTGCAAAACTATGTTTTGCATATATTGGAGATCATGAAGAAATATTTGACCATGGGCAAATGTCAGGGCCAGTTCAAGAAGCTTTAAGGCATGGAGTAAAACTTGTTATGTACGGTGAAAATGGAGAGTTAGAATATGGTGGTGATATGAATACTATTAATTTTAAAGGTATGCCATGGGACTATTATGATAAAATCTACTTTAGTACCTCTCTTGATAAATTGTCACAAATTGCTCAAGAACAGGGGTATTTTGATTATTATAAAATAGATTTTAAAAAAAAAAACTTGGATATATTTCAACTACCGAGCAAAGATTTATTGATTGAAAATGATATTCAGTTTCATTGGTGGGGATATTATAATAAATGGATACCTCAAGAAAATTATTATTATGCTGTAAATAATACTGGTTTCGAGGCAAATCCAGAAGGTAGAATGGAAGGAACATATTCAAAATATGCACAATTAGACGACGTTACTGACTCTTTCTTGTATTATTTAATGTATATAAAATACGGATTTGGAAGAGCAACATCCGATTCATCTCACGAAGTTAGAGATGGCCATATTTTAAGAGAGGAAGCGGTAGCATTAGTAAATAGATACGATGGTGAATTCCCAGACAAAAGCTTTAAAATTTTTTTAGAATATCTAGATTTAACTGAGGGGGAGTTTTGGGATATAGTCAATAGGTTTCGTCAAGATCACATATGGGAAAAAAAAGGAGCAGACTGGAATTTAAGACATAAGGTCAAATAAAGATTTTATAAAATAATTAGATTATTGATTAATTACATTAAAAAAAAGAAATGTAGGTCTAGGGTTTTTAGACAATCTTATTAAATTGATAAATATAATATGGTAAAAAAAATAATAATTTTAACTTCTACAGAATTTACAAAGAAAGAGTTTGAAAAAAATTCAATTAAAAATTTTCTTGAAAAAAATATTAAAATAGAAGTTTGGATAATTGGAAAAACCTATCTTGTAGATTATGAAATTAACCGTAAAGTCTTATTTATACATAAAAGTGTTAAGATAAGAATTATACCATCATCAAATAATTTAAAATACTATTTTGATAAAATCAAAAATAATAGTTTAAGTTGTTTATTTGATTTAAGAATAAAATTAACATTAAGAAATATGCCTTTCTTTAAAGTTTTTTTTTTATATAATTTTAATTATATCATATTCCCATCCCTTTTACTAAGCAGAATCAGTTTACATTATAGTTTATATTTAAAAATTATTAATCTCATAATAAGAATTAATTTTCTATTCTCTAAAGTTAAAATAAAATGTGCAAAATATATATATTTAATATCAGAAAAAAGTTATGTAAAAAATAATTTACTTATTTCAAAAAAAACTAAAAGTATATTAGGACATCATGCAGACTTTGATAAATATCTTAAATTTAGGAAAAAAAAAATAGTCAAAAATAAATTTAAATACTTTGTTTTTTTGGATCAAAATGTTCCAAATCATACTGATTTAACAAGACTATTCCCAGGAGATTTAAATGAAAAAAAATATTATAATTCTTTACTAGTTTCTTTTAAAAAAGTAGAAAAACAGTTTAACTATAAATGCTTAATTTCAGCACATCCTAGAGCAGAAATAAAAACATTAAAAAAATATTTCGGAAATATGCTTTCAATAAAATCTTCTCATGATTTAATTCAAAACTGTGAATTTGTGTTAACACACGACAGTGTCGCCACCAACTTTGCATTTCTTTATGAGAAGCCAATAATATCAATTATTAATGACGAACTTTTAAGTACTAAGTATAATCATAAAAAAGAATCTTTATATTTTTGTAAAAGGGCGAAACTAAAACTAATTAATATTTCTAGAGATAAATTTACCAAAAAGGATTTAGTTGTTAATAAAAAAGAATACAAAGACTATGTACGTAAATATATAAAAATTAATAATATAGAAGAAAATCGGGCAGGCATCATTCTAAAAAAATTAAATTTTTAAGTGACTAAAATTTATGAGTGGTGTACATCCAAATATTCATCTTTATAGCTAAAAACAACAGGTCTTAAAAATAAACAATTCGTTTGTATGCTAATTACTTTCTTTTTAGATATATCTATTATTCTAGAACAGCCTTTACTTAATTTATAATCAACATCATCAATAGTAAATTCAATTAACTTAGAAGTGGGGTTCGTAAAAAATAATTCATTTCTATCAAAGCCACTGAAATATTTTTGTATTTTATAAGTTTGATTTTTAAAAAATGAAGTCTTTATTATATCTATATCTTTAGATGGTTTATTAGATATATTTTTGAATCTCGCTAAAGTATTTCCATGTGCAAATGAAAATAAATTTTCATTTTGAGAATAACCAAGATAGCATCTATTTGATATTATATTTTCAATATTGACTACTTCATTACTGTAATGATAAATAAAGAAAGTACCATAATCTTTTATGTTATTTAAATATTCTGGAGTTATATTAATTTCATTTGATATACTTAGTTTATTAATTTTTTTAGTATTAATTAATCTATTATGTTTATTATAAAAATGGATTTCAACCCATGAATCCTTCACTTTATAAAAAATATTTAGTATGTCTGAGTATTTAAATTTGGTAGTAAAGTTATTATCAGTTCTCCACGCGAATGCATCACTAACACTGGCATTCTCTAATTTATTAACATCCATATCTAAAGGGTAAATATTTAGAGAATTTCTTAGGAAAATTCCAAAATCACTGTGAATTATTTTTTTAATTAATGATTTCATTTATTTCTTTTTTTAATTCTGAAATTTTTTTAAACTTATTCTTACTTAAGATATATTCATGTGGTGGATGAGTATGCTCAAAAGATACATGTTTATTGTCTACAGAAACATACATTGGAATTCCTAAATATTTTTCAGTAACTAAAAAAATTTCAGGTTTTATTAAAGATCTTGTTATTTTGAAGCTATTTGTATAATTTGTTTTAATTGTAATTTTTTCTTCAATTTTTTTTTTAACAACATCCACTATGTATGCATTAAAGTTTTCATTAATAGGATCTATAAATATATTTTTAATAAAGATATAATTTGTTTGTGCATCTTTATTACCCAACGAAGATATAGAGCTTAATATTGTTCCCTTTTTTTTTACCATAGAATAAGGATATTCCGATTGATAAGATGAAAAACCACCATTCTTTAAGATAATTTTAAAATTTGCCCTAAAAGAGGGAGAGGTATCTGTAAATTTATTAAAATCTTCAAGATTTAATCCATTATAGTTTTCTAGATCCTTTTCTTTTGCTAGAAAATATATGCAGTTATTTTTAATATCTGCTTGTTTTAATAAAAAAAAATCTTTATTAACTTTTTTATTTTTAATCTCTTCAATTTTCCATTTATTATCATCTATATATGCCTCAAATAATTGTATATTTTCATTTTTACCTTTTCTATTTTGAAAAGTGGGTATCTGTATTTCAGATGAGAAATCAGAAGTATTTATACCAAAAAAATAATTCATGAATGTTTTTAATTTATCTCACTAGTTAAACTAAATTTTTCTAAATATTCCAACAAATTTTCTTTTATTTTCATCACAATTATTTACTACATCTAGTCTTTTATAAATTAATTTATATTCAATAATTTTTTCATTCGCAAGCTCTTCTAATGTTTCGTAAGCAGCTGTCGACTGGTACATTTTATCTAAAGTAATTTTATTTATATATATATCATCACACATAACAATTCCATCATCAGCTATTAATCTTAATGCATTAATTATATCCATACAGACTACAGGATAGCCATGTGCACCATCGATCCAAATTAAATCAAATTTTTCATCAGATTTATATAGATTAATTGAATTTATTTCTTCAAAAAATATACGATTATTCTTTGATAAAATTAAATTCCTTTTTTTTACAAAATCAAATACGTTATTAGTACGATTATAATAATCCTTAAAATCATCTGTTTCACTCGAAAGGTCTATTGTCTTAATTTTAGCATCCTTAAACAGTAAAGATAATAAATAACTATTCATGCCATCATAAGTTCCAATTTCTAAAATTTTATTAATTTTTTTATCTGATATTGACAATGCAGAGCACAAAACTTCATGTTCAGATGACATACTGCGGTTAAGTAGTGAATATTGTTTTTTTAGTATAGATAATTTTTTTAAAGCATCATCTCTTTTAAGGTTAAAATGTTTGAAAATTAAATTTTGATCATTTTCATATATTGCCTGTTTATAGGTATTTTTTTTGTATAAAAAAATAAATTTATTTATTATTTTGAAAGGTATCTTGTGAGGAGCTATTAAATTATTAATTAAACTTTTTATATTCATAAAAAACTTATATTAATTTTAAAAATTTTAATCAAATTTATATTGTTAGGTTGTAATAATTTTTTCAGTAAAAATACAAATTAGGTTAATTTGTATGAATAATTTAATTAATTTAAATGATTAGTTAAAAATGGTTATTTAATAAAAAAACCAGTAAGTAGCCACCCCCCCCCTAAAAACATAAAATTATTGAATAAATAAGCATAACTATTAAAAGGTATGAAAATTATATATAAACAAATATCAAAAAAGCACTCTAATTAAATAAAGTAAACCATAATAAAAATATGATAATAGGTCTTATACCTGCAAGGCTAAATTCACAAAGATTACCAGGAAAACCACTTATAAAAATTGATGGTTTGCCAATGATAATCCATGTTTTAAAAAGATCCCTACTATCAAAAAAATTAGATAAAGTCATTGTATGTGCGGATGATAAATCAATTGTTGATGTAGTAAATAAATTTGGTGGAAATGCTATACTCACATCAAAAAAACATACAAACGGAACCGAAAGAATCTTTGAAATATCTAAAAAATTTGACTCAAAACTAGTTGTAGATATTCAATGTGATGAAGTGTTTTTGAATCCTTATCATTTAGACCAAGTCATAAATTTTCATAAAAAGAATGATAACTTTGATATAATAATTCCACACTCACTTACTTTAAATTATGAAAATAAAAATATTGTAAAAATGGTAGAAAACAAAAATAAGAAAATTTTATATTTAAGTAGAGCAGACATTCCATTTTATTTTAGACAAAAAAAAATTTTTTTAAAAAAACATTTAGATTTTATATCATTTAAAAAAAATTCATTAGCAAAGTATTGCAATTTAAAAAAATCTAAAAATGAAGAAATTGAAGGTGTTGAGCTCATGCGAGCGGTAGATAATAATTTTAATGTTGGGACTATTAGAATAAATACAGATGTATTCTCAATAAATACTAAAAATGATTTACAAATGGCGAAGAAAATTATGAAAACATGCAAAATAAGAAAAAGATATTGAAAAATAAATTTTCACATTTTATTTTTGATGTTGATGGTGTCATATTAAATTCAAAAGAAAATATGAGGCTTTCTTGGAATGAAACAAGTATTAAATTTAATTTAAAAATAAAGTTTGCACAGTATTTCAAAAATATAGGATTGCCATTTCCTACAATTTTAAAAAAAATTAACATTAACAGTAATCATAGAAATATTGAAAAAGAATATAAAAAAAATTCAATTAAGCATTTTAAAAAAATAAATTTATACAGAAATATAAAAAAATTCATATCTCACTTAGAGGAAAAAAAAATACCTTATTATATTGTGACATCTAAGGATCGTAAAAGAACAGAACAATTTTTACATGAGTACAAAATATTTCCAAGGTCAATTCATTGTCCATCAACCAAGCTTAAAGGAAAACCAAAACCAGACCTTATAAATTATTGTATCAAAATTAATAATATTAAAAAAAAGGATTGTTGTTTTATTGGAGACACCGAATATGATTATATGGCTTCAAAAAATGCTAAAGTTAGTTTTGTCTTTGCTAATTATGGCTATGGAAAAAATAATAATAAATATAAACTTATAATTAATAAACCAGAAGATTTATTTAATTTTATATGAAAATATTAGATATTTATGAACATGACTTACATCTTAAGGCAAATAAAAATTTTAATCTTGTATGGACCTGTAGAGTAAAAATAAAAACAAAAACTTCTATATCTATATTTGATCTTATAGAGCGCTATGAAAAATCCTTAAAATTAGACCTTAATAATCATTTAAAAGATTTTTTTAATTTAAATAAAAAATATTTTTCTCCATTTTATAATCTTAAAAGTGATTTTTCATTTCTGGTTCTGTCTAATTTTGTTGAAAAAAATCCATATAAAAAAAATTTTAACCTAAATTTAATTAAATGTTTGGCTTTAAAGGCTTTTTTAAAATCAAAAAAATTTGATAAAATTAATATTCATTCAGATGATAATAATTTTAGAAATAATATTTATCAGGCTATTAATAAAAAAACGCAATCAGAGAATAGTTTTGTTTTAATAAAAAATTATTTTAAATTTTTTAAATCCTATATTATAAACCTTATAAGATTATTATTTTTTATTATTAATAATATTAATTTTAAGAAAAAAAATAATTATAAAATTAATTCAAATCCTATTTTTTTTAGTTTTTTTTCATACACAAATAAACAAAAAGCAAAAAAAGGAATCTATCAATCAGATTATTGGCAGGGTTTTACCAGAACTGATGATAAAAACTGGGTACATTTATTTGATCCCACTTCTGATTATCCAGATTCAAAAACTTCTAGTGTTTTGGTAAATAAATTGAATATTGATAAAAAAAAACCTAACCATTTTTTTATTGATGATTATATAAATATAAAAATATTTTTTAAAACACTTATTTTTTTTTCTAAACTATTTTTTTTTACCAGCAGGATATTTTTTTCAACTAAATTTTTAAAAATATTAAAAAGAAATTTAAACCTATCTAATAAAACTAGTTATTTATTTTTTGAAGAATTTGTTTCATTTAACACAGTGAGAAATATTTTATTCTTCTTTCAGTTCGAGAACTTTTTCTTAAATCACAAAATTGATTCGAATGTATTCTTCTCTTTTGAAAATCAACCTTGGGAGAAAGTACTTTTATATTTATTAAACAAGAATAAATTTAAAAAAAAATCATATGGTGTGATACATTCATCTATTCGTTTTTGGGACTTCAGGTTTATTAATTTTGTTAATTATAAGAAAACAATCTTAGGATACTTTAATCCAGATAAAATCTTATCTAATAGCTCTTTTGTAAAAAAAATTTTACTAGGCAATGGTTTTTCTAAAGATCAAATTTTAGAAGTTGAAACATTAAGATATATAAATCTTAAAAAAATTAAAAAAAAACTAATTCATACAAAGCGAAAAAAATTAAATATTTTATTTTTAACAGATTATGATGATCATATTAATAATTCTCTTATTCAATTTATAGAGTCTTTAGAGTCTAGCAAAAACTACTCTCTCTTTCTTAAGTGTCACCCTTTAAAACCAATAAAATTATTTAAAAAAAATATAAAAATAATTTCTAGTATTGAAAATGTAAAAAATATTGATTTAGTTATTGCTGGTAATAAAACTTCTGCTTCTTTAGATTTTTATTACAAAAATATCAATCTCATGATTTTTCTTCAAGAGGACGAGCTTGATTATTCACCATTATATAAATTTATTAACTATTCAACCTTTTCAGGTATTGATGATTTTTTGTACAAATTAAATATGCATTATTTGCAATTTAAATATAATGATTATAGTAATAGTAGCGTTATTAATAATAATAAATCATATTTCATCTCTGATAAAAATTTACCTAGGTGGAAAAAAATTATTAATCTATAAAATGCTAATAAGTTCAAGTAAACAACCTTATATAATTCTCATTTTTTTATTATGAATAATCTTAATAAGTTTAAAAACAAAAAAGTTTTAATAACAGGGCACAATGGATTTAAAGGCTCCTGGCTTACAATATGGTTAAAGCTCTTAGGTGCTCAAGTAGTTGGTATTTCTTTACCAGATAAAAGTAAAACTAATCATTTTAATCTTGTAAAAAAAAAATTAAAAATGAAAAGTTTTTATTTTGATATAAGAAATAAAAAAAAAATTAAAAACCTTATTTTAAAAGAAAAACCTGACTTTTTTTTTCACCTAGCAGCACAGTCTTTAGTTCATAAATCAATTTTAAATCCATTATTCAATTGGGAAACTAATGTGATGGGTTTGTTCCATATACTAGAGGCATTAAATAAATTAAAGAACAAATGTACCGCAATCATTGTAACAAGTGACAAGTGTTATAAAAACCTAGAACAGCTCAAAGGTTATAAAGAAACAGATATTCTGGGCGGTGTTGACCCTTATAGTGCATCTAAAGCTTCTGCAGAAATTTTATTTCATTCTTATTTTAAAACTTTCATTGAAAAAAAAAATCCTACTCTCAGAATTTGTACTGCTAGAGCAGGAAATGTAATTGGGGGAGGGGATTGGTCTAAAGATAGACTAATACCAGATTGTATGAGGATGTGGTTAAAAAATAAAGCACCAGAAATCAGAAGTCCAAACTCTACAAGACCGTGGCAGCATGTACTAGAGGCACTTTCTGGGTATTTAGAATTATCTCTAGAGCTTGATAAAAATAAAAAGATTAATGGTAACTCATTTAATTTTAGTTCTGATAAAATTAAAAATATAACAGTAGAAAACTTTCTTAAAAAAATAAAGATAAAATGGCCAGAAATTAAATGGCATGTAAAAAATAATAATAAATTTTATGAGTCTTCTTTACTTCAATTAGATACTGCAAAAGCTAAGAAAATTTTAAATTGGAAGGCAAGACTAAATTTAGATGAAACCATAGAGTTTGTAGTTAATTGGTATAAAGATCTTCATAAATATAAAAAAGATATTTATAAAATTTCAAGTAAACAAATAATGCAATTTATGAAAAAAAAAACATGAAAGTAGTCATTCTTGCTGGTGGTTTTGGAACCAGAATATCTGAATATACCAAAACAATACCAAAGCCTATGATAGTTATAAATAAAAAGCCAATTATAATTCATATTATGGAGCATTATGCAAAGCATGGGTTTACTGATTTTTATATTGCACTTGGCTACAAAGGATCAGTTATAAAAGAGTACTTTAAAAATAAAAAATTTGAATGGAATATAAATTTAATTAATACTGGCCTTAAAACTATGACAGGTGGTAGATTGAAAAGATTAAAAAAATTGTTAGGAAAAGAAACATTTCTTATGACTTATGGGGATGGATTATCAGATGTAAATCTTACAGAATTATTAAAATTTCATAAAAGAAATAAAAAATTAGTAACGTTAACTGCTGTGAGACCACCAGCAAGATTTGGAGCTATTAAGTTTAAAGGCAATAAAGTCAAAACCTTTAAGGAAAAAGACAAAATGGATGAAGGCTGGATTAATGGAGGCTTTTTTGTAATGGAACCAGATTTTTTAAATTTAATAAAAAATGATAAAACTTTTTTAGAAAAAGAACCGCTAGAAAAGGTAAGTTCTCAAGGTCAGTTAATAGCATTTAAGCACAAAGGTTTTTGGCAGTGCATGGATAGCAAGAGGGATAAAGATAAGTTAGAGCAAATTTTAAAAAATAAATAAATTTGAATAAAAGAATTCTCATAATTGGTGGAACAGGTTTTCTTGGTTATCACTTAGCAAAAAAATGCTTATCCAAAAAATGGCATGTAACAAGTATTTCTACAAATAATCCAAAAAAAATAAGGTTTTTATCAAAAGTAAAATATTTAATTTTAGATATAACAAAAAAAAAACTTATGTTAAAAAAAATTAAGTCTAATTATGATTATGTCGTAAATTTTGGTGGATATGTAAATCATAGTGAAAGATTAAAAACCTATAAAAGTCATTACATTGGTTGTAAAAATCTAGCTGATATTTTTAAAGATAAAAAGATAAAGTCATTCATACAAATAGGCAGTTCAGTTGAGTATGGCAATATAAGATCTCCTCAAAAAGAGGATGATAAAACAAATATATTAAAACTCAAATCTACATACGGGCAAGCCAAGTTAATGGCTACGAATTATCTATTAAAACTAAATAAGAATTATAATTTTCCATGTACCATACTTAGGCTGTATTTAGTTTATGGTCCTGGCCAAGACAATAATAGACTTATACCATACACATTAAATGAATGTATGAATGACAATATATTTATGTGCTCTGCTGGCAAACAATTTAGAGATTTTCTGTTCGTGGAGGATTTGGTAAAAGCAATTTTCTCATGCTTTAATAATAAAAGAGCAATAGGTGAAATAATAAATATTGGAACAGGAAAGCCTCGTAATGTAAAAAAGATTATACTATTTATAAAAAATAAGATTAAATTAGGAAAACCTATTTTTGGAAAAATTCCACTAAGAAAAGATGAAATACTGAGACTTTACCCTAACATTTCAAAGGCGAAAAAAATTTTAAACTGGGAACCACTCTCATCCTTTAAAAAGGGTATTGAAATTATTATTAAGTATTATAAAAGCTAATCTCATATGATTACCATTATCATCGGCACTAGACCCGAATTAATAAAAATATTTCCTTTAGTAGAGGAATTAAAAAAAAAAAATATCAATTTTAGGGTGATTCATACTGGACAACATTACTCCAGTTCATTAAATAATATATTTCTTAAGTATTTCAAATCACTAAAAATTTCTTATAATTTAAAGGTTGGTTCGCATCCACCATCTAAACAAACAGGTTTAATGATGGCTTCACTTGAGGTTATATTTAATAAAATTAAACCAAGTCTTGTTATTGTGTATGGCGATACTAATAGCGCACTTGCAGGAGCTCTGGTTGCATCAAAAAATAAAAATATTAAGCTATTACATTTAGAATCAGGACTTCGTAGTTTTGAAAAAAATATGCCAGAAGAAACAAATAGAAAAATCATTGATCATATTTCTGATTATCTATTCCCACCAACAAAATTAGCAAAAGCATTATTAATCAATGAAGGTATTCAAAAATCAAATATTTTCTTGATAGGCAATACAATAAAAGATTCAATAAAAATCTTAGAAAAAAAAATAAAACAAAAAAATATTTTAACTAAGATGAATCTAAAAAGCTTTAATTATTTTTTAGTAACAATTCATAGAGAAGAAAATTTAGACACAAAAGAAAGATTAGATAAAATATTACATTTATTTTCAAACATAGCAAAAAAATATAATAGATTAGTTATTTTTCCCTGCCATCCACGAACTAAAAATTTAATCAAAAAATTT
>CEST01028793.1_pt1 | contig 30322 bp, 28 predicted proteins | sample 326921 | NCBI WGS metagenome assembly CEST01 (sample SAMEA2621509, study PRJEB7988) | marine metagenome | biome: marine biome (ENVO:00000447); feature: surface water layer (ENVO:00002042); material: "saline water (ENVO:00002010), including plankton (ENVO:xxxxxxxx)" | depth 5 m
AATAAGAGAAGATGGAAGCTTTAATGACACTTTAAAAGTAAGAGAAACTAAGCTATACAGACTTTTTTCATCAAATAATGAAACAGGAGTAGTATTTTTAAAAAATGGATATCATTTAGAATTAGTGGGTGACGCTTCTAATTTTTTTAAAAGCTTCAAATATATTGGGAATGATGAAGGCGCAGATAGTAATAACTTATTTGTTACTAGATATAATTTTGGAAGAACTTCTGGAAGTGTTCGAGAGTTTATGATGTTGGAAAAAGAAAAATTTTTAAACAAAGTAAATTATTATAAAAAAGGGATGGATAGCCTTTCTGATGTCTATAATAATGCCGAAGGTAGCATGTTAAAAGAATCCGATGATAAAAATAACACCTTTTTTAAAAAGTTAGTTGATAATTATGATGGCATGCATGCCCTTATTTTAGAACAAAAAGTTACTGAAGAAAAATTAAAAAAAGGAAATAAAGCACCAGAATTTCTCAATTATGAAAACTTTAGAGGAGGAACAACATCTCTAAAAGATTTTAGAGGAAACTATGTTTATATTGATGTTTGGGCAACTTGGTGTAGGCCCTGTATCGCTCAGATTCCTTATTTAAAAAAGCTAGAGGAAGAGTATAAGGATGAAAACATCTCTTTTGTTAGTATTTCTACGGATGATGACAGGCGTTCTAATGGAAGTTGGGATAAAGCTCATGATAAATGGACTACTATGGTTAAAGAGAAAAATATAACTGGAATTCAATTATGGGCTGGTAAAGATGATGCTCGTTTTTCTCAAGAATATATGATAAGAAGTATCCCACGGTTTATCCTAATAGATCCCGAAGGGAACATAGTAGATAAAAACAGCAAACCTCCAGGAGATCCAAGATTAAAGATAATACTAAACGAATTGCTAGGTATTTAAAAATAACTTAAAAGGGTTGAAATGAATATAAAATATAAAATCCTATTCTTTATATACTCCCATTTGAGCGTATTTCTCCATTCTTGTCTTTACAATTTCAATTTCAGATAACTCTTTTAATTCTTCAAAAGAACTCAAAATTGTATTTTTTACTGCTTCAAAAGCCCCTTCTCTATTTGAATGAGCCCCACCAACTGGTTCTTTAATAATTCCATCTATCAACTTCAACCTCTTCATATCCTCTCCAGTTAATTTTAGCGCTGCCGCTGCTTGTTCTTTATATTCCCAACTTCTCCATAAAATAGAAGAACAAGATTCAGGTGAAATAACAGTATACCAAGTGTTTTCCATCATATATACTTTATTTCCTACTCCTATTCCTAACGCTCCACCTGAAGCTCCTTCACCAATTACAATAGTAATTATAGGTGTTCTTAAACGGGTCATTTCTAGAATATTTCTTGCAATGGCTTCTCCCTGCCCTCTTTCTTCTGCTTCTAATCCAGGGTAGGCTCCAGGAGTATCTAATAATGTAACCACAGGAATTCCAAATTTTTCAGCCATTTTCATTAAACGCAACGCTTTTCTGTATCCTTCAGGATTTGCCATTCCAAAATTCCGATACTGACGCGTTTTTGTATTATATCCCTTTTGTTGGCCAATAAACATAAAAGATTGATCTCCTATTTTACCTAGGCCACCAATCATTGCTTTATCATCTTTTACATTTCTATCTCCATGCAACTCCATAAAGGTATCACCACAAATAGCTTTCACATAATCTAAAGTGTAAGGCCTATCTGGATGTCTAGATAATTGTACTCTTTGCCAAGGACTTAAGTTTTTGTAGATCTCTTTTTTAGTTTTCTCTAGCTTCTTTTCAATCTTTTTACAAGTTGCAATGACATCAACATCGCTATCTACTCCTATTTCGTAACATTTTTCTAGCTGCTCCTTCAATTCTTTAATAGGTAATTCGAAGTCTAAATATTCCATAGTTGGGTATTTTTTTCTATAAAATCGATTCATAAAAACCGAAAATCAATGTTACAAACTTACCACAAAAAATGTGTCATTTTACAATGATTTTTATTTTTTTGATTGTTTCAGCTTGCTTACTTTTTTTACAATATTTTTCATATTTTTAAGAATGCCGTTTAACAATACTACGAATAAAACAATCCCTGCACCTAAGTAAAATTCTGAGTTCATTTTTTCACTTTCTCCAAAAATAATCAATGCTAAAATAATAGCATAGACTGGCTCTAGGTTTATGGTAAGAATCACGGTATAAGGTGTCAAATGCTTCATTATATCTACACCGACTATAAATGCATATGCTGTACAAATACTACTTAAAATTAAAAGGTATATCCAATCTGTACTTTTTAAAATAAAAAAACTTGCTGTAAAAGATCCCTGAAAAAATAAAAAAACGGTAATAAATACTGCACCGAAAAACAGTTGATAAAAGGAAATAATAGAGGCATCATGTTTCCTAACAAATAATCCGTTTAGCACAGAAAACAATGCAGATAAAAAAGAAGATATTAATGCATATACGATTCCTAAAGTATACCGAGATTCGAAACTAAAAATAATATACAAACCCCCAATTACCATTAGTCCTAAAAAGATTTCTAGTACTTTTATTTTTCTTTTAAAAAAGAAAGGTTCTATGAATGAAGTAAAAAAGGCACCAGTACTCATCATTACTAATGCTACGGAAACATTAGAGACTTTAATCGCTTTAAAAAACGTAATCCAATGGAGGGCTATCAGAATTCCTGATAAGAAGAACTTAAAAAGAGACTTCTTGTCAAGTGAAAATGACTTTTTTTTAAGTAGAAAATATATCGCTATAAATATAGATGCCAGGAGCATTCTATACCAAACTAAGGGAATAGCATCTATTGAAATTAATTTTCCTAAAATAGCTGTAAAACCCCATATTAAAACAATAAGATGTAAATGTAAATAATGTTTTAGATTACTTTTTTGCATTTAAATATAGATATAGTGCTAATGAGCCGAAAACAATATTTGGAATCCAAACATATAATAATGAATTAACCCCAGCAACAGCCCCTAAAACTTCTGCTACTTTTAGAAAGAAAACATAAATAAACATGATGGAAACACCAATTCCTAAATTAACCCCAAGACCTCCCCTTCTTTTCTTGAATGCTAATGCTACTGCAATAATTGTTAAAATATAAGAGGCAATTGGCAAGCTAGTTCTTTTATGAAACTCTACTAAGTATGCATTTAAATTCTTTACACCTCTTTTTTTTGAAATTTCAATAAACTTTGTCAATTCATTTGAAGGCATTTCTTGAGCAAGAGCAGATTTATACAAGAAATCTTTTGGGGTAAAGGTAAAGCTAGTATCTAAATCCATTCCGGTAGAAATACTGTCTATATCTTTGTGAATTTTCCTCGATTTATATCGTGTTAATTTAAATGAACTATCTTTTTCTTTCCATCGAATATTTTCAGCTGTTAATTTTTGAACCAATTTAATTCCTTTGTAATTTTCTATAGAAAAATAACTTCCTTGAGAAGACTTAAAACTATAACTTTTAATATACATGTAGGTACTGTCGTTTAATTGTAGACTAAAGTTCTCTACTATATTGTCTTTCCATCTAGTTTTTTTAAAAAATTGTTTTTCAAATTGTTTTCTTTCTGAACTACTATTAGGAACAACAAAATGATTCATAGCTAGAGCAACCACTACTATTAACGTAGCTCCAATCATATAGGGATATAAAAACCTAGTAAATGAAATTCTAGCATTAGTCATTGCAACAATTTCTGTATTGTTTGAAAGTTTTGAAGTAAATAAAATTACTGCAATAAACAATGCCAACGGCATAAATGTATTGGTGTAATAAATAATAAAATTCTTATAGTATTCATCAATTATTTGACCAATACCAAGATCACTATGTTCTAAAAATTTATCAACTCGCTGCGAAAGATCAATTGCAACAGCAATAGGTATGAGTATTATTAAGGTAAACAAGAAGGTTACCAAGAATTTTTTTAATATGTACCAGTCTAATTTTTTCACTATAATCTTTTATTCATCTGATTGACCATTTTATCTTTCCATACTGTAAAATCACCATCTATAATATGTTTTCTTGCCTCTCTAGTTAGCCAAAGATAAAAACCTAAGTTGTGTATCGATGCGATTTGTTTTCCTAATAATTCTTTTGAAGCAAATAAATGTCTCAAATATGCTTTGCTATATAATGTATCTACAAAGGTAATATCCATGTCATCTATAGCTGAAAAATCATTTTCCCATTTTTTGTTTTTAATATTAATACTTCCATGGGCAGTAAATAACATTCCGTTTCTAGCATTTCTAGTTGGCATTACACAATCAAACATATCTACCCCTAAAGCGATATTTTCTAATATATTAATAGGAGTACCTACCCCCATTAAATATCGAGGTTTGTCTTCTGGAAGAATTTCACAAACAATTTCTGTCATAGCATACAGTTCTTCAGCTGGCTCTCCTACAGACAATCCTCCAATTGCATTTCCTTCTGCACCAACAGAAGCAATAAAATCTGCAGATTGTTTCCTCAAATCTTTATAAGTACTTCCTTGTACAATTGGGAAAAAAGTTTGATTATAATCATATTTTAATGGGGTAATATCTAAGTGATTTACACATCTTTTTAACCAACGATGCGTCATTTGCATTGATCGTTTTGCATAATTATAATCGCACGGGTAAGGTGTGCATTCATCAAAAGCCATGATAATATCTGCTCCTATACTTCGCTGAACTTCCATGACATTTTCTGGTGTAAAAAAATGCATTGATCCATCTATATGACTTTTAAACTTTACGCCTTCCTCTTTAATTTTCCTTCTTCCTGATAATGAATATACTTGGTAGCCGCCACTATCTGTTAAAATATTACGATCCCAATTCATAAATTTATGCAAGCCACCTGCTTGTTCTAAAATTTTAATTTTTGGTCTTAAATATAAATGATAGGTATTCCCTAGAATAACATCTGGGTTGATCTCATCTTTTAATTCTGTTTGGTGAACGCCTTTAACTGTTCCTACGGTACCAACAGGCATAAAAATTGGAGTTTCTATTACACCGTGATCGGTTGTAATTTTTCCAGCTCTTGCCTTGCTTTTTGGGTCTTGGCTCTTTAATTCAAATTTCATCGAAAGCAAAGATACACAAATAGGTAAATGACAGCTTGTAAAAGATTCTTAAGATTTTCTGGGATTCCTTTTAAAATTATGCTTTTTTCTACCAAATAACTTTTCCTTTTGAAGATCTTTAGATAGATCTGCTGTTTTTGATGAGGTGATGATTAATTGATTGATAGTCTCTATCTCTTTTTGGGTAAGTTCTCTCCAATCTCCATATTTTAATCCCGCCAAACTCACATTCATAATTCTTGTCCGTTGAAGCTTAGTAACCTCAAAGTCTAGATATTCACACATTCTTCTAATCTGACGATTTAATCCCTGTGTAAGAATAATTTTAAATTTATAATTACTTATTTTTTCGACAGTGCATTTCATAGTAACTGTTCCTAGAATTGGAATTCCTTCAGCCATTTTTATAATAAATTCATCAGTTATTATTTTGTTAACAGTCACATGATATTCTTTTTCATGATTGTTACCTGCTCGTAAAATTTTATTGACAATATCTCCATCATTAGTCAAAAATATTAAGCCCTCAGAGGGCTTGTCTAGTCTTCCAATTGGAAATAACCTTTGTGGATAATTGATATACTTTATAATATTTTTTTTCTCCTTAGAATCTGTAGTGCAAACGATTCCAATTGGCTTATTAAGAGCAATATAAGATATCTTTGGTTTTACTTTTAAAGGTTCTCCATCTATTTTCACATCATCTCCTTCAACTACTCGATTTCCAAGCTGAGTAGCTTTTCCGTTGATGGTAACCCTTCCTTCAATAATTAATTTTTCAGCTTCTCTTCTAGAACAAATTCCTGAAGTACTAATAAATTTATTGAGATTGGTAGAATCTTGATTGTTTGACAAAACTTTATAAAATTATGGTTCTAAAAGTAAGGTTTATTCTTGGAGAAAACACTTTTTTTGTTGGTGGAAGTCTGTGTAACCAATTTTTCTGAGTGGTCCCTTTCATTATCAATAGACTTCCATTTTCTAATACAATATCTATCCGTTGCTTGGTATCTTTATGCTTAAAAGAAAACTTTCGCTCTGCACCTAAGGTTAAAGAAGCAATGGTACCATTGTTTAGTAATGATTTTTCTCCATCACTATGCCAAGCCATACCTTCGTCTCCGTTATGATATAAATTGAGCAAACAAGAGTTATAAGTAGTTTCAGATAATTTTTCAATTTTTTGTTTGAGTTGTAATAGTTCTGGTGACCAAATATGGGCTTTCTTAGTTACTCCAGAATATTTATAATTATATTCTTCGTCACCAAACCAAGCTACCTTTCTCTTGGTTACATAGTGTTTCCCAAAAACGATCGCTTGATCGTTTTCCCAAGGAATTTGTCCAAATAAATTTTGATAATATAACTTGCATTCTACTTTATTAAAAACGGAACCATGGTAAATTACCTCGCCATCAAAAGGAAGTATATTTTGTGCAATATTTTGATTGAATAAATCCAAGTGGTAAAGATAAATATTATGCTTCAATAGTTTTTAAACTATTAAAATTATGTTTTCGAGTATTTATAATTAACATACGCCCTTTTTTAGGTTAAGACGCTCTTCGATTCGCGAATTTTATTTGAAATTTTATACCAATAGTTTAAAAAGTATTAAGATAAAAATTTACCTCAAATAAATACTATTTTTAAATCACTAGAAATATGTCTATGTGCAAAGATATTTCTGAAATCACGTATCGCCAATAAAGTGAGAATATGTTGGTTTTCTTCTTAAATAACTGAGTAGTAAACTATCTAGAGAATCATCTAAAGAAAATTTGTACATTTAAGACAAGATAATTCCCTACTTCAATATAAACGTATGAAAAATCTTAATTATATCCTTGCACTAATACTCTGCATCATTATTAGCGCATGTACTACAGAATTACAAAAAGTAGATATTGTTATTCATAATGGTTTACTGTATGATGGTACTGGTGAAAACCCTTCACTAGGTACTATTGCAATTAAAGATGACATCATTTTATATGTTGGGAAATCTAAGCAGTTTAAGGCAAAAAAAACAATTGATGCTTCTGGTAAATCAGTAGCTCCCGGATTTATTAACATGCTTAGCTGGGGGTATAATTCTTTGATGAAAGATGGAAGGTCGCTTAGTGATCTTACACAAGGAGTAACTCTTGAAGTGTTTGGGGAAGGAACTTCTTCTGGTCCAAAAGGCAAGAAAAATGAAGACAATTATCTATCTTTTGGTAACGCAATGGATTCATTACAAAATAATGGAATTTCTACCAATATCGCCTCTTTTTTAGGAGCAGCAACTGTAAGAATACAAACCGTAGGCTACGAGAATAGAGAAGCTACAGACGAAGAATTTACAACAATGAGATCCATTGTTAAAGAAGCCATGGAAGAAGGTGCTATGGGAATTGGATCCTCTTTAATTTATGCCCCTGGAGACTATGCGGATACAGAAGAATTAATTGTTCTAAATAAAGTAGCCTCTTCCTATGGAGGCATGTATATTTCACACATGCGGAATGAAGATAATAAGATAATGAAAGCGCTTGAAGAATTAATAACCATTGCAGAAGAAGCTGCTATTCCTGCGGAAATCTATCACTTAAAAGCTTCCCGAAAAGCAAATTGGCACATGCTAGATAGTGTCATAAAAAGAGTAGAAACAGCAAGAGCTAGAGGCCTTCAAATTACAGCAGACATGTATACTTACAATGCAAGTTCTACAGGCTTAACTGGTGTTATACCAACCTGGGTTCAAGAAGGAGGTCACAAAGCCTGGATAGACAGAATGAAACAACCAGAGCCTAGAAAAAGACTACTAGTTGATATTAGAAATGAATTAGCACAACAACCTCCTAGCGGTATTTTAATGGTAGGTTTTAAGAACGATGCTATGGCGAATATTTACCTAGGAAAAACAGTTGCTGAAGCCGCTATTATGAGAAATCAATCACCAGAAGAAACAATCATAGATATGATTATTGAAGATGATAGTAGAATTCAATGCATCTATTTTAGCATGTCTGAAGAAAATATTAGAAAAAAAATTAAAATTCCATGGCTTTCTTTTTGTTCAGATGCTGGGTCTTATTCAGATATTACAAAAGATTTTAAAACACACCCTAGAGCCTTCGGAAGCTTTATTAGAGTTCTTGGAAAGTTCTCTAGAGATGAGGGTTTAATTAGCATGCAAGAAGCCGTTAGAAAACTAAGTGGATTTCCTGCCACCAATTTAGGTTTAAAAAGTAGAGGCTTTTTGAAGCAAGGATACTTTGCTGATATTGTAATATTTGATGAAAAAAACGTCACAGATAATGCAACTTTTGACACACCTTTAAAGTTTGCTGATGGTATGGAATATGTTTTTGTAAATGGAGTTCCTGTAATAGAAAAAAGCACCCATACCGGTACTTTTCCTGGTAGATTTATTAAAGGACCGGGTTACAAAAAAACAATTAAATAACTAACTAAATAACTAATCTAATGCTAATCAACCACAAAAAAATCTGTTTATATGTGTTAAGTATCCTCCTTTTAAGCCTATCGCATAAGACCATCGCGCAAAAAAAAATATCAAAGAAAAAAGTAGAAGCGCTTAAAAAAGAAGTTGCTGAAATTGTTGAATATAACAACACACAATCTCAAATTATGGTGGATAAGATTTTTAGTTTTTCAGAATTAGGGTTCCAAGAAATTGAATCTTCTAAGTATTTAACAGGAATCTTAAAAGACAATGGTTTTGATATTGAAAAAGGAGTATCAGGCATCCCTACTGCATGGTTTGCTACTTGGAGTAATGGAGAAGGACCAGTAATTGCGCTAGGAAGTGATGTAGATTGTATTCCTAAAGCTTCACAATATCCGGCTGTTGCCTACCATAAACCAATTGTAGAAGGAGCTCCAGGACATGGCGAAGGACATAATTCTGGCATCCCTTTAAATATTACAGCAGCTTTAGCTGTAAAAAAAATCATGGAACGAGAAAATATCGGTGGAACACTTATCCTTTGGCCCGGAATTGCAGAAGAACTAGTCGCAGCTAAGGCTTGGTACACAAGAGATGGTCTTTTTGATAACATAGACATGTGTATTTTTACTCATGTTAGTAGTAACCTTGGTGTTTCTTATGGAGCTTCTCGAGGAACTGGATTAATTTCTGTAGAATACACATTTGAGGGAGAGTCTGCACATTCTGCAGGATCCCCTTGGCGAGGAAGAAGCGCACTAGATGCTGCAGAATTAATGAATGTTGGCTGGAACTATAAACGCGAACATTTACATCCTTTAAAAAGATCACATTCTATTTTTACTGATGCAGGAGATCAGCCTAATGTTGTGCCTTCCAAAGCTTCAATTTGGTATTATTTTAGAGATATTACCTATGAAGGAATCATGGAAATGTATGGCGAAGCAAATGATGTAGCACAAGGTGCCGCTTTAATGACAAAAACAAAAGTGACATCTAAAATTCTTGGAACTGCTTGGCCTAGACATTTTAATAAAACAATTGCAGAAACCATGTATAAAAATATTAAAACAGTTGGATTACCGGCATGGTCTGAAAACGATCAACTACTAGCAAAAGCAGTACAAACAGAAGTAAATTCAAAAAACACCACGGGTTTAAGCAACAAACTAAACGCTCTAGGACTTCCTATTAAAAGACCTGTTAGTGGTGGTTCTGATGATATTGGTGATGTCGCTTGGAAAGTACCAACAGTTACCTTAAGATATCCTTCAAATATTCCAGGGCTTCAAGGACATCATTGGAGTAATGCCATTGCTATGGCAACACCTATTGCACATAAAGGAGTAACTGCTGGAGCTAAAGTTGAAGCCATGACCATCATTGATTTCTTACTAAAACCATCCTTAATAGAGGATGCCTGGGACTACTTTAATAATGTACAAAGTAAGGAGACAAAATACGAACCAATGCTAAGTGCTGATGATTTACCACCTATTTATTTAAATGAAGACAAACAACAACAGTTTAGAAGTCAATTAGAAAAGTTTTATTATGATGAAACAAAATATAAATCTTATTTGGAGCAATTGGGCATTACATACCCAACCTTAAAAAAGAAGTAATACCAAATAAATTTTAAAATGCAACAAAAAACGCAAAGTTGCTTTTTTCTTTTTCACTGTAGAAAAAGGAATAATGAACAAACATTTCTGTTTTGTTTTAAGGTTTATTTGGTATAATATTATATTTTTACAGCACGTAACATTTCCCGTTTTCCTGGAGGACCAGGCAATCTCTCAACAGTAAACCCTACAGATTGCATGGCCCTTCTTACGCTCCCTTTAGCGGAATAGGTAACTAATACTCCTTCTAGTTTTAGGGCTAAAAACATTTTTTTGAAAATTTCTTCAGTCCATAATTCTGGCTGAACTCGTGCGCCAAATGCATCAAAATAAATAATATCAAACTTATTTTCATCTTCAATTTCATGAAAAAATTGTTTTCTTTTCAGTAAAGAAAAATCTGAGGTAATTTGGTGTTTCTCTTCCCAAGAACATGAGTGAAATGTTTCAAAAACTGTAGCAGCATGAGATGCATCTAATTCAGTAACATAATTTAATTTTTCTAGCTCTTCTTGGGTAACTGGATACGCATCTACACCAACATACTCAACCAATAAATGTTTTTTTTGACCTTCTAAAAACGTTATAAAACTATTTAAACCAGTTCCAAAACCAATTTCTAAAACAGCAAGCTCATTTGTGGTTTTTGACTCTAAACCATGTTTAATATAAACATGATAAGCTTCTTGAATAGCACCATGAATAGAATGGTATTGTTCATTCCATTCTGGAATATAAATGGTAGTAGAACCGTCTGATGTTTGTATAATTTCTCTTTTCAAAAGTATGGTGTGAGTTTTTATTACTTTTTCAATAATACTCCGTTAGCTTCAAAAGCAAACTCCATTATTGGTTCTGTAATTTTAGCAATTTCTTCTATAGATTTCCCTGCATCTTCAGCATAATGTTTTAAATCTGCTACTGAAACTTTATTGACAAAGGCCTTTCCTTCAACTATTACTTCTTTTCCACTGGCATCAAGTGGCATAAAAAAACCATAGTCTTTGAAGCGAACCATAATTGTTTCATCTTTATTACCTGTAGGAAGAGACATCCAACAACCTTTTTTAGAACATACTTCTCGAATACTAGAAGCGAATTTTAAATTGACGGTATCCCCTGCTTTTAATAATTTATAACTATTCAAAGCGTCGTCAGAAAACAAATAATCTGTATCAGTTATTAAATCACCGAAAGAACTATAAACAACGTCTTCTAAATCTTTATTATTTATTTTTTTATCTTTTTTGCGAGTGTTACAACTAACAATTATAAAAGACAATAATATAATAATTCCTAATTTTTTCATATAAGAAATTTAAAATCCATATAAATCAAAGATAGTCGTTTAGAATAAAATCTACGAATGCTTTTTACAAAAAAAACAAACTAATTTATGTACTTTTGTTTCTAAGGAACAATAAATTAATATGGCTCTAGATATAAAAATTCAACCTGTAGAAAAGTCTAAAATCAGCAGTGTAGATTTCAATAATTTAGCTTTTGGAAAAGTATTTTCTGATCACGTGTTTCAGTGTGAATACACTGATGGTGTTTGGCAGAACCCAATCATAAAACCTAATGAGCCTATTCAGTTAAATCCGGCAGCTAAAATTTTTCATTATGGTCAATCTATTTTTGAAGGAATGAAAGCCTACAAAGATAATAATGGAGAGGTTTTTTTATTCAGACCCAAAGATAATTGTAGTCGTCTTAATCTTTCGGCGAGTCGCTTAATGATGCCAGAAATTCCTGCAGAGCTTTTTATGCAAGGTCTAAAAGCATTACTGAAAATTGATTGTGATTGGATTCCAACCACAGAAGGAAGTTCTTTATATGTCCGTCCTTTCATGTTTGCCTCTAGCGAAGGACTTCATGCGTCTCCTGCAGATTCCTATATTTTTATTATTGCTGCAGCGCCTTCGGGTGCTTATTTCTCAGGGAAAATAACCGTTTTAATTGAAGAAAAATATGCCCGTGCAGCCAATGGAGGTGTTGGTTTTGCAAAAGCTGGTGGTAATTATGCTGCACAATTTTACCCTACTCAATTAGCAATTGAAAAAGGATACAATCAAGTCATTTGGACGGATGATAATTCACACCAATTTATTGAAGAAGCAGGTGCTATGAATATTTTTATTCGAATTGGAGATGTTTTGATTACAAGCCCAACAAATGATAGAATATTAGACGGAATTACAAGAAAAAGTATTTTACAGATTGCTCAAGACCATCATATCCCTGTTGAAGTTAGAAAAATTTCTGTTAGTGAAGTTGTTCAAGCTGCTAAAGATGGAGATTTAAAAGAAATGTTTGGTGCAGGAACTGCTGCTGTTATTTCACCCATAGCAAGTTTTGGGTATCAAGGAGCCGATTATGAGCTTCCCGAAATTTCTGATACGTATGCTTCGTTTTTTAAAAAGAAAATTACAGATATACAAACTAATAAATCAGATGACCCTTACGGTTGGAGAGTAAATATTTAAGTTTTGAAAATAATATTCTTTTTTGCTGTATTCATCACTATTGCAATAGGATGTACTAGCAGTGATTTGAAAAAAGAAAAATCGAATCAATCGAATCAAACGAATCAATATATTACAATTTTAGGGACAGCCCAAGATGGTGGATTTCCACATATTGGTTGCCAGAAAAAGTGTTGTAATGATTACTACAAAGGAATTCTACCCAAACAAAAAGTAGTTTCTTTGGGTTTAATTGATAAAGAATCTAGCCTAAAATATTTATTTGAGGCAACTCCAGATATTTCTACTCAATTAGCAGATTTAGAAAAAAATCATCTTAAAACTGGCACTATCATAGATGGTATATTTATGACTCATGCACACATGGGACATTATGCTGGTTTGCTATACCTTGGAAGAGAAGCATTGGGTAAAAAGGATATCCCTGTATTTGCAATGCCTAAAATGAAAGAATTTCTTTCAAATAATGGTCCTTGGAGTCAGTTAATAGAGTTACAAAACATTGTATTCTCTAACTTAAAAAAAGATAGTACCATACTGCTTAGTAATTCATTAAAAGTAACACCTTTTATAGTGCCACATAGAGATGAGTTTTCTGAAACAGTTGGCTATAAGATTGAGGGTGAAAATAAATCTGCATTATTTATTCCAGATATCAATAAATGGAGTTTGTGGGAGAAAAATATCGTAGATGAAGTTAAAAAAGTAGATTATGCTTTTATAGATGCTACATTTTTTAAAGAAGGAGAAATTAACAGACCTATGAGTGAGGTGCCTCATCCATTTGTGGAGGAAACAGTTGCTTTATTTCAAAATGAATCTTTTGAAACAAAAAATAAAGTAATTTTTATTCACTTTAATCATACCAACCCTGCATTACAATCTAATTCTAAAGAACGAAATAAACTAGAATTACTGGGTTTTAAATTTGCAACAGAAGGACAAAACTTTAAACTATAGTATCAAAGTTATCTTAGTTGAAAAAATTATTTTTCTAGAATTTCACCAATATTAGGCTTAAAATAATTGGGTCCTTTTAAAACTTTTCCATCTTCACGAAAAATCGGATGTCCATCTTCTCCTAATTTACTCATATTACTACGTTGAATTTCATCAAAAACCTCAGCAATCTTATATTGCATTCCGTGTTCTATAATGGTTCCTGCCAAAATATATAACATATCCCCTAAAGCATCTGCAACCTCCACTAAATCATTTGCATTAGCCGCTTCAAGGTATTCTTCATTTTCTTCTTTCATTAAATTAAAACGAAGTAAATTTTTGGCCTCTCCTATATCTGCGATTGGTTCATTTTTAATCCCTAATTTGAATGCTGAATGAAATTCATGCACTGCATCTGTATATTTTTTCATATGTTATAAATGGTTCTTATTTTTAAATCATTTTTTTAAGAAGTCTAGCAGGTGCTATTTTCAAAACTAAGGCGATAAGTATCCAACGTTTTGAAATATAGGCAACTCTTTTCTTCTTTTTGATAGCTGTATAAATTTGTTTTGCTGCTTTTTCTAGAGGAACCATCCAAAAAATACCATGTCCCAAAGCCATAGCAGTGTCTACAAAACCGGGACGGATATCTGTAATAAACACTTTGTTAGATTTAATAGTTTTTGTTTTCATGTATAGGCTCTCTAAATATGCTTTTTGATAGGCCTTTGACGAAAAATACGCAGGTGCTCCACGATTTCCTCGAATGGAAGCAATAGATGTAATGCCTACCAAATGACCAAACCCTTGTTTTCTAAATAAATTAAACGATAAATCGTACAACTTAGTTACTCCTACTACATTTGTGTTGATGGTTTCCTCTTCCTTACTCCAGGATAATGTTGGATTAATATGTGCTACTCCCGAAGATTGAATAATAATATCTATTGTTTCAAACTCTTCAACAATATCATTAAATACCTTTTCTACTTCGTCTACTTTTTGAATGTCATTTTGAGCAACATACACCTGATTAGAATAGTTGTTTTTAAGTTCCTCTAACTTCTCTAATCGCCTACCTGTAATGGCTACTTTATACCCATCTTTAAGTAATAGTTCAGAAATTTCTTTTCCAATGCCAGAAGTTGCTCCAAAAACAATTGCAGTTTTCATTTAATTCGTAATTTCGTTAAAAATACATAATTTATGTTTACGAAGGGTCGAATCATTTTTGCTATTATTTTTATCATAGTTTTTATAATTTTTATGGTTATTTCTTACAGAAAAGATGCTAAAAATCATGAAGTATATTACAAAAATGCAGCTATAAAAGTAGCAATCTATGGTACTTTGGCTATTATCATATTTGTAGCCCTCAGACTGGTAACTGCGTTTTTATTGTAGGAGATATTATATATAGATTTCACTAAATATATTTTAAAAAATTCTCGAGACAGTGCCTCGAGGATTTCTTTTTAATTAAAATAGTAGTCTATTATGTTATTAGTTTTTTGTAACTAAAAAACTATAGTTTTTTGAATACATTAGCATTTGATTTTCAAAATCTTTTTGGTGTTGAACTATTATATCAATTACATTTCCATCAGAATCCATTACGGGTGTTAATACAGGATTCACAAAACCACTATAAGGAGCAGCTGTAAACTGCTTGTTACGCTCTATGACTTCTGCATGAATATCTTGGTCTACTTTAACACCATATCCTTCCACCAAAGCTTTTGCAGCCTCAAAATCTCCTTCAGATTTAATGCGTTGTGTTTCTTTTAATAAACGTCCAAAAATAACACGAAGCTTTCCATAATCGTTAACTTTAAAAAAGGTTTTACCTTCTTTTTTTACCTTTTCTATCACCTTGTCTTTCGCTGCTTGTTCAAAAGACCACGCGGCAACCCATTGACGGTTTACCATATGATCTTCTTCTAAATCATTCCCTAATTCAATTCTAATTAATTGAGTTATCAAACCATTTCTAATATAACCATCATAAGCAGCTTTTCCAAGCTCTTCCCAGTTATCAGTTAAACCCAACTCTTGCAATTTTGGATCCATCAAGTAATACAATCCAACCAAATCTGCTCTTCCTTCTTCCATCGTAGAAGCATAGTTTTGTAATGTTTCTTTTGGCTGACCAATTCCATCATTAATAACCCCAGATGCATGTCCAACAACCTCGTGTAATGCTGTGTGTAATTTATCTGCAATTTGACCATATTTTTCTTCTAGTCTAATTTCTTCTTCATCAAAGGCAAACTCTTTTAACCTCCCAGAACCTCCTGCATTGTTGAATGCTCCAGTAATATTTCCTAGAGAAACAGACTTAGAACCGTGTTGTTCTCTAATCCAGTTATTATTTGGTAAATTCACACCAATTGGTGTACTTGGAGAAGAATCTCCGGCCTCTCCTGCAACATTTACTGTTTTATAAGAAACACCTACTACAGTATCTTTTTTATGCGATGGGTCTAAGGGAGAATTATCCTCAAACCATTGAGCATTTTCAGACAATACAGCCATCTTACGAGACATGTCAAAATCTTTAATTTCTACAATTGTTTCATAAGAACCTCTGTATCCTTTCGGATCATTATATACTTCAATAAATCCGTTAATCCAATCAATATTTCCTTCGGTAGATGTAACCCAAGCAATACAATATTGATCCCAAACATCTAAACTTCCAGTTTTATAATATTCAATTAATAGGCCAAGTGCTTTTGCTTGATTCTCGTTCTCTGCGACTCCTTGTGCTTTTTCTAACCAAGCTATAATTTGATCAATAGCAGCTCCGTACATTCCACCAGATTTCCAAACTTTTTCTACCAATACTCCATTTTCTCGAACTAATTTTGAGTTCAAACCAGCTTCTACTGGCATTCCTTTCGGTCCTCTGTAGGCAGTTTTATAGAAGTCTGAAACGTCTTTATCTGTAATATCTGATCCATAAAAATTTATAGCAGACGATAAAATATTATCCACCCCTTCTTTCTTGTTTACCTTTTTAGCATCTGCATCGTTAAATAAAACACCAATAACTTCTTCTGCTATTATTGTATTTGATTTTTTCAATAATTCGGTTTCAAAATATGCACGAGTAAATGCTGGTTTTATCTTATCATTTGAATAATGATGGTGTATCCCGTTAGAAAACCAAACTCTTTTTAAATATACTTTAAAAGCTTTAAAATCATCAGATTCTCTATCTCCACTAAAATTAGTATTGATATTCTCTAAAGCTTCCCTTATCTTTAAATTGTGTTTGTAATTCTGATCCCACATAATATCTCTACCAGATAGTCCTGCTTGGGTTAAATAATACACCAGTGATTTTTCTTTAAAACTTAATTCTTCAAAGCCGGGTACTTTATAACGAAGGACTCTAATGTCAGCAAATTGCTCTACAAAGTGATTAAATTTAGTTTCTTTTTTCTCATTGGCACAAGAGAGTAAAATTACACTCACTAATAACAAGTAGATGATCTGTTTTAATTTCATTTGTGTCTTATTTTAATTTTGGAATATAAATGTACACATTTTATACATTTATTTATAGTTTATCCTTTTTGAAATCTTCTATTAACAATCCCTCTTTTATTTCTATTATTATTCATCTTTATAAATAAAACAAGAGGAATCCTCATAACGTAAGTTTTAAGAATCTCAACAATTACATTACTTTAATTGGTTTAATTTTAGTTTGCCTTTCATTCACATATTCAAAGAAGTTATCTCCATAAAACCCTGCTTCTTCTAGCATAATTCTAATATCTTTTTGCCACTCTGGTATCGTTACTGTTACGTTTAGCTCTATAGCATATACGGTATTCTTATGCAGCGAATAATCTCCATTAAAAGGAACTCCACCCTGCGAATCCCACATGCCAATCGTTGTTCCTGCACTATGGCCGTATTTTCCTAGTGGATGGGTATAGATAGAAGGGCGCAATCCTTCTTTTTTTGCTGTCGCTAAAGAACTTAAAAGAATTTCATTTCCTGTTTTCCCTTCCTTCATGTTAGTCGTTAAAACATCTTGCAATCTATTTCCTTTTTTAAATGCAGTAGCTAAGTACTGAGGCACATCTGTTTCAGTATCTTTTAATACATAGGCATGTTGCTGGCAATCAGTATTCAAGCCAATATATGTGATGCCAAAATCACAGTGTAATAAATCTCCTTTTTGAATAATCTTGTCTTTATCACCTTTGGTAAATGAATAAATATGTGATTGTAATTCTTGGTTGGTTCTTTGTATGTCTATTGTTGGATGAAACCAGGTTTCTAGACCCATATCTGTAACGGTTTGTCGCAAGAACCAAACCACATCTTCTGTGGTTGTTTTTCCTGGCTCAATAACTTTACTTGAGAAAGCAACATCAATGATATCATGAGTTGTTTTTACCAATTTTTTAAACAGTTTCATCTCTTTTTCTGTTCTTGTTTCTAGCCAAGCAATCGCTAATTTTTCTGCAGACACTAGTTTTGATGTTAATGAATCTGGTAAATTTTTTACTAATTCTTGATAGTCTGTTTTTACCAACCCATCTGCCAATGCAAAGTGCTTAGAATAATTAATTCCTATTTTATTTGGATTTCTATCAGCAATGATTCTAGACAGAGCTTTCCATTGGTTAGGTTCAAGTTCTTTATTCCAAGCAGATTTAATACTCTTTCCTATATCATATCTAGCTACAGCAATTCTCTCAATGGTATTTTCTTGTTTATTTCTATAGAAAAGAATCATTGTTCGTCGTCGTGCATTCAACCACCTTGCAGGCAGCATTGTTTTTAGGACCGGATCTTCATTATATTCTCTTGAAATAAGAAGCCACATGTCTAAGTTTGCTTCATCCATTAATTGAGGTAATAGATGTTGAAACCTATCTTCTAGCAACTCATCTTTTAGTCTTGCCCTCTCTTTTTCTGATAAAATTTGTGCAAAGCCGATCTGAATACTTAAAAAAAGTACAATTGATAATACTGTTCTCATAAGGTTGTAGTAATTTTCTTTAAAGATACTTTTTCCTTATAAACAATTAAAAAAAATTAAAAAAATTTTCTTGATTCAACTATTTTTTGCAAATTTAAGCGGGAATAAAAAAATTAATATGAGATATTTATACAAATTTTTTGGACTATCTATTTTAGTTATCGTCATCTATGCATGCAGTTCTTCTACTGTAAAAAATAGCACAAGCACTAAGGAAAAAGCAGTCATTATTGCTAATGATAGTCTAGAATATGAGATTATTATTTTTGATATTGGTTTTACTCTTTATTTAAACACTATTGCTAGACCCTTGGAATATTATTCAAAAAATTATTTAGAAAACAAGAATAATATCTACGTGACCAATTGGAATATGAGAGTATTAAATCCTACTAGATACAATTCACGCATTTATGAAAACGTAATTGATTATAACCCTAAAGTAAATTACGGTTTGGAAGTAAATTATAAATTATTTAACTACTTTCAATTCGCACAGCAAAAGTATAAAATGAGATTAGACGGTGGTTCAGGGCCTCCAGTAAAAGTTAGGTGATTCTCTTGTAACTTAAAAAGCTGTAGTTATGAAGATTTTTTTCATCCATTGAAAAATATTCTCTAGAAAGCTCTTTCCAAGTTTCTAAACCTATTGAAGGAAAAAAAACATCTGCATCAAAATGTTGGTGCACCTTAGTAATATCTAGTTGATCTACTAAATTCTTTTCCATCGCCTCTTTATAAATTTGTGCTCCTCCAATAATAAAAGCATCATCTTGATCCTCTATTAATTCAATTGCATCTTCTAGGCTATGAACTACTTCACACCCTTCTTTTTGGTATGAGGTATTTCTAGTAATAATGATAGACCTTCTGTTTGGTAGAGGTTTACCTATAGATTCAAAAGTATTACGTCCCATGATAATTGCATGGCCTGTTGTTACTTTTTTAAACCGTTTTAAATCAGCAGGTAAATGCCAAATCAAATCGTTGTCTTTTCCAAGTTCGTTTTTCAAACCAATGGCCGCAATTATTGTAATCATATAACTTTTTTTATATCGCTACTGCTCCTTTAATATGGGGATGTGGATTATAATTTGACAATTCAAAATCTTCAAAAGTAAAATCGAAAATACTTTTTATTTCAGGATTCATTTTCATGGTTGGCATTGGTCTTAATTCTCTAGATAATTGCAATTCTAATTGCTCATAATGATTGCTGTAGATATGTGCATCTCCAAATGTATGAATAAACTCTCCTGCTTCATAACCGCAAACTTGAGCCATCATCATTGTAAATAATGCATAAGAAGCAATATTAAAAGGAACTCCTAAGAAAATGTCTGCACTTCTTTGATACAATTGACAAGATAGTTTACCGTCTGACACATAAAACTGAAAAAATGCATGACAAGGAGGTAATGCTGCTTTTCCATTGGCTACATTTTCTGAAAAAGAAGCAGAATTATCTGGAAGTACACTTGGGTTCCATGCAGAAATTAACATCCTTCTACTATCTGGGTTGTTCTTTAAGGTTTTTATTACCTCTTTTAATTGATCAATGTCATCGCTATTCCAATTACGCCATTGATGTCCATAAACTGGTCCTAAATCTCCATTTTCATCTGCCCATTCGTTCCATATTCTTACACCATTTTCTTGTAAGTATTTTACATTAGTATCTCCCATTATAAACCACAACAATTCATAAACAATAGATTTTAAATGTAATTTTTTAGTTGTTACCATAGGAAATCCCTGGCTTAAATCGAACCGCATCTGATAGCCAAAAACACTTTTCGTTCCAGTACCTGTTCTATCTGCTTTTTCATTTCCGTTTTCTAAAACGTGTTTTACTAAGTCATGGTATTGCTTCATAATTCATTCATTTCTTATATATCAAAAATAAATAAAGCTTCAATTTGTTTGAATTGAAGCTTTATTTTATGTGATAAAGTTATCAACGTTTTGTTTATATACTATCCAATAATCATTCCTGCTATTGTCGCAGACATCAAAGATGCTATGGTACCACCAATAAGTGCTTTCATTCCAAACTCTGACAATGTTTTTCTTTGACCTGGGGCTAAAGAACCAATTCCTCCAATTTGAATTCCAATGGAAGCGAAGTTTGCGAACCCACACAACATATAGGTCGCCATAATAATTGATTTATTATAGGTAAGGTGTGTTGCATTTGCAATATTCTTAAGTTCTGCTAACTGAATGTATCCTATAAATTCACTTGCTGCTAATTTAATTCCCAATAGTTGACCCATTAAGGTCATATCCTCACTAGCAACACCAACCAACCACATTAATGGCGCAAAAGCATATCCAAGAATTAATTCAATCGAAAATCCATCATACAAAGTATTGGCTGCTATGATTTCATTTAAAGAGGTAAAATGCCATCCTAGATATTCTATTCCATCAAATCCTCCAAAAAACCCTAAAATCCCATTAAGCATTGCTATTACTGCTACGAACACCAATAACATTGCTCCTACATTAACCGCTAATTTTAACCCTTCTGTCGTTCCATTTGCAATCGCATCTAAAATATTTGATCCAATTTTTTCTGGAGAAACAGTCACATCTGTATTTACTTTTTCTGTTTGTGGATATAAAATTTTAGAGATCACAATAGCTCCAGGTGCCGCCATTACTGATGCAGCCAATAAATGCTTTGCAAAAACCAATTCTAAAGCTTTATCTCCTCCTCCTAAAAACCCAATATAAGCTGCCAATACTGCACCAGCTACAGTTGCCATACCTCCTATCATCACCAACAGCATTTCAGACTTATTCATTTTTTCTAAATACGCTTTGATAAGCAACGGGGCTTCTGTTTGTCCTAGAAAAATATTTCCTGCAACAGACAAACTTTCCATACCGGAAATTCCTAAAAACTTAGACAATCCAATTGCCAAAATTTTTACAATCCACTGAATAATTCCTAGGTAAAAAAGCAAGGATGTTAAAGCAGAAAAGAAGATAATTGTTGGTAAAACTTGAAATGCAAAAATGTATCCAAATGTATCCATATCCGCAATCAATCCATCAAACAGAAACTTACTTCCTGCTTTTGTATATTCTAAAATTTCTATAAAAAGCTTCCCTACCAATTCGAAACATTTTTGAATAAAAGGTATTTTTAAAACTCCAATAGCTATTAATAACTGAAGAGATACCCCAATTCCAACTTTTCTCCAATCTACAGCCCGTCTATTGGCACTGAATAAAAATGCAATGATCAATAAAACGAACATCCCTAAAGCTCCACGCCATAAACTTGTCATAGAAAACCCTTGGCTAGGAATGATGGTCTCTTTTATTTCACTAATTGGTAGTTTCGTAGTTGTGTGTAATTGACGCCCTGAGGTAAAAGAGTACATGACATCATTCTCAGACAATGTTAAGATTGAATCTGTTACTTTAATAATATTATAATAACGAACAGTATCTGTTGGTACTGAATAATTAAAAATTAGAAGATTGTTCTGATGAATATAACTTCCTTGTGCAATTAAACTGTCTTTAGTAGCAAGTGAATAGTTGAATTTCCCTTCACTTAAATTAAAATCATCATTTGAATTTACTTCAACAATAGAAGTTCCGTTATTTTTTTTAATAGATTCAAATTTCCATTCTTTTTCAATCGTTTGTGCAACTGTAACAATTGAAAAAAGACATAGAATAACAACAATATATTTTTTCATAATTTAGGATCGTTTACTTATTTCGTCTCTAATTTTTGCCGCTAATTCATAATCTTCATTTGCAACAGCTTCGGTTAAATGCTGATTGAGTTCTTCTAGTGAATAGTCTGAGAAATTTGATAGATTTAATGTCTGAGCTTCTTCTAGACTTGCCTGAATAGTTTCTGGATCTAAACTTCCTTTAATTGCAATTTCTTCCTCTATTTTTAAATAAATACCAGCTTTATCTAGAATATTCTCATAAGTATAAATTGGTGCAAGAAAACGAATGGCAATAGCTATAGCATCAGATGTTCTTGTATCTATGATTTCTTCTACTCCATCTTTTTCACAAATTAAACTAGAAAAGAAAATACCGTCTACTAACTTATGTATGATTACCTGTTTTACCGTAATATGAAATCGTTCAGAAAATGTTTTAAACAAATCATGTGTCAATGGTCTTGGGGGTCTAATTTCTTTTTCTAGAGCTATCGCTATAGACTGTGCTTCAAAGGCCCCAATTATAATTGGTAGTGTTCTTTTTCCGTCCATTTCACTCAATACTAAAGCATATGCTCCACTCTGGGTTTGGCTGTAGGATATTCCTTTTATCGTTAATTTTATTAAACTCATGAATCTTTATAAATAACATATAAAAAAAAGCTGTCTAATTTATGGCAACTACCAAAAATCAGACAGCCCTTACTTGGGCACAATTTACTAAAAATTATGAGTTTTGTGCTTTAAAATCTTTGAGTTTAGTAATTAATTGTGGAACAACATCAAAAGCATCTCCAACAATTCCATAATCAGCGGCTTTAAAGAACGGTGCTTCTGGATCTGTATTGATTACAACTTTTACTTTTGAAGCGTTTATTCCTGCTAAATGCTGAATTGCTCCGGAAATTCCTATCGCTATATATAAATTTGTAGCAACTGGTTTTCCAGTTTGGCCAACATGTTCACCGTGTGGTCTCCAACCTAAATCAGAAACAGGTTTAGAACAAGCTGTTGCTGCTCCTAAAACAGTTGCTAATTCTTCAACCATCCCCCAATTTTCAGGACCTTTCAAACCTCTTCCGGCTGAAACAACTACATCAGCATCTGCGATAGTAACTTTACCTACGGCTTTATCTATACCAATAGATTTAACTCCTAAATCTGACTCAGAGATTGAAGCTTCAAAACTTTCAATTGAGGCAGTAACAGGGTTTTCATGAATACCAAATGAATTCTTAGCCAATCCAATTACCTTATTTTCTGTTGAAATTACTGTATTATTAAAACCTTTGTTAGAAAAAGCTTTTCTTTTTACAGTAAATGGAGCTATAGAACTTGGGGCAGCTACTACATTAGATGCATATCCTGCATCTAAAGAAACGGCTACTAAAGGGCCCAGATACAAACCATCTATACTAGAGTCTACCACCACAACAGTTGCTCCTTTTGCAGCGGAAACTTGATGGATTACTGAGGCATACCCTTTTGCATTAAATACTGTTAATTGATCATTCATTACAGTTACAATGCTTTCTGCTCCATAAGTTTGTAATTCAGAAACCTCTTCTGCATTAATAGTTAATGCAATAAGGTTGGTTCCTAACTCTTCTGCTACTTTTTTCCCGAAAGAAACGACTTCAAATGCTGATTTCTTGAATTTTCCATCGGAAGAACTTGTGTATACTAAAACTGACATATATTTTTTATTTTTCGTCCCGGACTTACTTCAGGATCTATTTTTAATTTAATTTTTTTCAAAAGTTTCCAACATAAATTTGGAGTGATTTAATTTTTAATTAAATCACTTTCGCTTCGTTGTGTAGTAGACGTATTAATTCGTCTATGTTATCTGCAGCTACTAATTTTACCGCTCCCTTAGGTGCTGGTTTTTCAAAAGATTGAGAAGAAGTTGCATTTTCTAAACTGATTGGTTCAAGAACGTTTAATGGTTTTTTACGAGCCATCATAATACCTCTCATATTTGGAATACGTAAGTCGGATTCTTCAACAATTCCTTTTTGTCCACCAACAACTAATGGTAAGCTTGTTTCTAAAGATTCACTCCCACCGTCAATTTCTCGGGTAGCTGTAACATTATTTCCTTCCACCTCCAAAAGAACACAACCATTTACAAAATTGAAACCTAATAAAGCTGCTACCATTCCAGGAACCATTTGACCATTATAATCACTTGATTCTTTTCCGGCTAATACTAAATCATACCCTCCATTTTTTGCAACTGCTGCAATTTCTTTTGCAACGGACATTCCATCACTTGGTACTGCATTGATTCGAATTGCATCATCTGCTCCAATTGCTAGAGCTTTTCGCAAAGTTGGCTCTGTTGATGAATTTCCAACATTCACTACGGTTACTGAAGCACCTTGTTTTTCTTTAAACCACATCGCTCTGGTTAATAAAAACTCATCGTATGGATTTATTACAAATTGAACACCATTGGTGTCAAATTTTGTATCGTTATCAGTGAAATTAATTTTTGAAGTGGTATCAGGTACATGACTAATACATACTAATATTTTCATCTTAATTTTATTTAAATTTTCTTTTACAAAGATAATACAATAATTTAAAAAATACTATGCGTGCATAGTATTTTTTTAAAATTTTAAGAATATTAGGAACTAAAAGTTAATTGTATTTCAAGATTAGTTTGAAGAGCTATATATTTGGGTTTATTAAATTAAAAAATGATAACAAAGTTAAAGTATTACAAAAGTCTAACTGGTGTTAGAGCTATTGCTGCGTTGCTAGTAATGTTTCTACATTTTTTTAATCAACTGAATATTGATACTGAAACACTTGTTTTTTTAAAAAATTTCTCTAAAATTGGCCAAACAGGTGTTACTCTTTTTTTTGTTCTATCTGGTTTTTTGATCACAAGAATCTTAATCAACACTAAGAATCACAAGAACTACTTTAAGAACTTTTACTTTAGGCGGACACTGAGAATATTTCCTCTTTATTATCTATTTCTAATTCTATATTATTATGTCTTTCCTTCCATCTTAAATACTTCTGACACGTTTACTAGCCAACCGTATTACTTTAGTTATTTACAAAATTTTGCATTAACATTTCAATGGTCAGTAAATGATGGTCCTGGTCATTTCTGGTCTCTTGCTGTTGAGGAACATTTCTATTTGATATGGCCTTTGATTGTTTTCTTAAATCCTCAAAAAAGTTTAAAAAGATTGATTTATGTAATCATTATATCTACGCTTACATTACGATTTATTATTTCGTTTTACGGATATGAAATTATGTGGCTTACTTTTACGAGAATGGATTCATTAGCTATAGGTGGATTACTTGCATTTTGGGAAATGGATAAAAGAATATCAAAAAACTCTAATTTGTTTGTATATGGGATTTTAACCTTTAGTTTTTTAACTTTTGCGACTTCTTTATTATTAAAAGATGAACAGTTTAGAGATACTTTTCATAGTTTGAAATATACTTTTTGGTCTTTTGGTTTTTTTTGTTGCATTGGCTATGTATTATCTATCAACAAACAACATTTTATTCATAAAATTTTGTGCTCAAAGTTTCTTGAATATACTGGAAAAATAAGTTATGGATTGTACGTCTATCATCTTTTTGCCTTTACTTTAATCCACCACTACTTCTCTTTTAATTCATGGATCATTCAGTTGGTCGTTAGTTTTGCTTTTACATATTTTATTTCAGCAATCAGCTACCATTTCTTTGAAGTATTCTTTTTAAAACTAAAAAGTTACTTTAATGAATAACTGATTTAAGTTTTTCTTTGTAAATTTTTTTCCAAATAAGCAAACAAAAAAAACGGAATAATCATTCCTAAATAAGAGATATCAAAAAGCCCATATAAATTATTTTTCCAGCCTTCTTCAAAAGCGTTAAGTAAAAAGAGACCAACAAGCATGATAGATATTACTATAAATGATGCCATTAGAATTTGACGAAAGTTTTTTACCTTTAAGGAGATTAGAAAAGGAACTAGTAGAAAAAATACTGTAATTCCAATAGAAGCGTAAGCTGTCTGATTAAAAAATGGATTGTTCTGTTTTATTGTTTGCAGGTCCGGTAATGAAAATAAAATTGGGAAAGACCATAGTATACTTCCTGTAATTAAGCTTAGAGTATAGATAATTTTTGTTTTTACAGAAGACCTTACAAAATCTTTGAATAAAAAAATAGTGATTGGAATAGCCACTACTCCTCTTGTTAAAAGCAAAAAACTAGATAAAAACCCAAGCTTTATTGGTTTTTGAAAATAATTCTCTTTATTTTTTTCATTCCAAAAATACATAAATAGTAAAATCACAAACATGTTAGTCATCAAATCACTCTTCGCTATTACTTCCCATAAAAAAGCTAGAGAACATAGTAACAAAAACATACACTTTAATTTAATGCTATTTTGATTTTTAAATTTTGAGACCACAATCATACTTAATAAAAAAACAAAAGGTTGTAATAAGCCTACATCTCCAAGTAAATAAAATGGAAGTCCTATATATATAAGCCCTGGTAAATTTGATGATCTACCTCCTAAGTGATCCAATTTATCATAAGGATATTCAAGATTCAAAACACTACGAATACTTCCCTCTAGAGCTGACCATCTATCTGTATTTAATGTTTGCCCATCCACCATAAAATTAACAGCTACAAAACCTAAAAAAATAAGAATAGTAAAAAAGAGAAAACTTTTTCGAAATTGTGTCAAATTGTTTATGAAAATTTTCTTTTTCTCTAAAAAAAACAACCCCCCTAAGACAAAAAAGAGATAAAAAACAAGTAGTATATATTCTGATATAATGTCTTGCCTTATACCATACTTTAATACAAATAAAGAATTTACAAACAGATATACCAAAAGCATACTACTGTTCGTGAAATTTATCTTTTTAAAAAAATCACGCATAAAAAAATTTTATCATAACAAATATATTGAAAGCCTTTGGTTTATAAATATAATTTAATAGATTGGTTGAAAGTGAAAAAATGAAAAAAACCTATGGCCAGAAAAAAGCTTTAAGCATCAGCTTTCTGTTTGGATTGATTGTTTTTATGATTTCCTATGATTTTGGTATGTTTTGGGACAATGTTTTATTTGCCTCAAAAATGGGAAATGAAATTTACACCAATGGTTTTTTTGATTGGACAATGCCAAACGAATTCGACCCTGGTCATCCACCTTTTTTAGGAGTTGTACTCGCTTTTTTTTGGAAAATTTTTGGCCATAGCTTATGGGTGAGTCATTTAGCGATGTTGCCCTTTATGATTGGAGCGATTTATCAATTACAACGATTTATCTCTTATTTTGTTACGAATAAAACAATGATGCTATTAGGTCTTTTTCTTGTATTAGCAGACCCTACCTTGTCCGCCTCTTTTGTATTAGTAAACCCAGAGACTATTATTATATTTTCCTTTTTTCTTGCTGTAAACGGTATTTTGTATCAAGAAAAAAAATGGCAATTTATCGGGCTTTTTTTTCTAAGTATCATCACATTTAGAAGCATGATGCTCTTTGCTGGTTTATTTCTATTTGAAGTCTTAAACAACTACTTTTTTAATAAAAAGAGTTTTCGAAAAATTCTCGATATTAAATTTCTTAGCTTCTATTTTTTATCTGCGCTACCTGGTATTGTTTTTGTATTGTGGAGACTAGTAACAAAAGGATGGTTACAAACGCATCCAGAATCTCCTTGGGCAGATTTATGGCAGCTGCCAAGCATCAATCAGTTTCTAAAAAATATTGCTATTTTAATTCACCGATACCTAGATTTTGGAAGAGTCTTTATCTTTATTTTTCTGATAGTCGGGTTATTTTATTTTCGAAAAAAAATAGTACTTAATAGGCATTTCAAACAACTTTTATTATTGAGTATTTGTGCTGTATTTTTTGTCGTTATTGCTGTGCTATTTTCAACAAATTCATTTGGTCATCGTTATTTTATTGTTTCTTATATTTCTTTTATTTTATTAGCCTTTCTAGTCTTAAAAGAGATGAAAAAGTTTTCAAAACCTTTGTATCTATTGCTGTTGATAGCTCTCATTACTGGAAACCTTTGGGTGTATCCAAAAAGAATATCGCAAGGATGGGACGCTTCCTTAGCACACGCTCCTTATCACTCCTTAAGAAAAAAAGCTATTAATTCTTTAGATAGTATGAATATTGATATTTCTGAGGTTGCTAGCTTTTTCCCTAACTACAATAAAATAGATGAAATTGATCTAAATGGAAATCAAAAATCATTTACAAAATTTACAAAAAATAGTAACTATGTTTTCTACTCTAACGTCTACAATCTTTCTGATGAAGACTATGAACTATTAAACAACAACTATCTAGAAATTAAGCGTTTCAAAAGCGTTAATATTATTGTTTCGATTCTTAAAAAAAGATCTTTAAGTAACTAAAAAATAGTAAGAAAACGTTATCGGTTTTTAGCTCATAAAAGTAGATTTTCTTAGTCATATTTTCCTTATTTTTGCAATTCAATAAACAACATAAGAGAAAGCAATACATGAAAACAGTTCAGTTTAGAGAAGCTATTTGTGAAGCGATGAGCGAAGAAATGCGCACAGATGAAACTATCTATCTCATAGGAGAAGAAGTAGCAGAATATAATGGTGCTTATAAGGCTAGTAAAGGAATGCTAGATGAATTTGGAGAAAAAAGAGTGATTGATGCTCCTATTGCCGAATTAGGTTTTGGAGGAATTGCGGTAGGTTCTGCCATGAATGGAAATAGACCTATTGTAGAGTATATGACTTTTAACTTTGCTTTGGTAGGTATAGATCAAATTATAAATAATGCTGCTAAAATCAGACAGATGTCTGCTGGTCAATTTAATTGCCCAATTGTTTTTAGAGGACCTACTGGTTCTGCAGGACAACTTGGTGCCACCCACTCTCAAGCATTTGAAAATTGGTTTGCCAACACACCAGGATTAAAAGTAATTGTACCCTCTAACCCTTATGACGCAAAAGGGTTATTAAAAGCTGCAATACGTGATGATGACCCTGTTATTTTTATGGAATCTGAGCAAATGTATGGTGATAAGATGGAAATTCCTGAGGGAGAATACATCATACCTATAGGAGTTGCAGATGTTAAAAGAACTGGAACAGATGTTACTGTTGTTTCTTTTGGTAAAATCATTAAAGAAGCTTACAAAGCTGCCGATGAATTAGCAAAGGATGGAATTTCAATAGAAATTATTGATTTAAGAACTGTTCGTCCACTAGATCATGGAACTATTATTGAATCTGTAAAGAAAACAAATCGTTTGATCATTTTAGAAGAAGCTTGGCCTTTTGGGAGTGTTTCTACTGAAATAACGTATAGAATACAAGACGAAGCATTTGATTATTTAGATGCTCCTATAAAAAGAATTACAACAGCAGACACACCAGCTCCATATTCTCCAGTTTTACTGGAAGCTTGGATACCGAACAGCAATGACGTTGTAAAAGCGGTAAAAGAAGTTTTATATAAATAAATTTTAAAATTCAACCTATTTATAACTTCATTGGTCCAATAGCTAATGAAGTTTTTTTTGATAAAAATACTCCGGCTACTTCTTATATTATTGCTAAATAACACAAAACAAAAGCATACACATAAAACATAGGGTATTTAATTATGGTGAAGAATTTGATCATAAACTATATGAGTTAATTTATAAAAACATGGGCTAGGTTTATAAAAAATCCAATACAAAACAAACGACTACTATATCATATCAATAAAGATTACAAACTCTTACCACAAGCCCTTTAACATTCAAGAAGAAAGAGCTTTTCTAATTGGCTCTATTTTGTTACTTTTGCCGAGCAAATTAATAAAACAAAAAAAAATATGGAATCAATGATGATTTGGATGCCAATTGCAATGGCTTTATTAGGTCTAGTATATATGCTAGTTAAAAAATCTTGGGTAATGAAACAAGATGCAGGTGATGGTAAAATG
>CEST01022884.1_pt1 | contig 30152 bp, 28 predicted proteins | sample 326921 | NCBI WGS metagenome assembly CEST01 (sample SAMEA2621509, study PRJEB7988) | marine metagenome | biome: marine biome (ENVO:00000447); feature: surface water layer (ENVO:00002042); material: "saline water (ENVO:00002010), including plankton (ENVO:xxxxxxxx)" | depth 5 m
AATTTTTGTTTCTTCAGGAGGCACTGTTTATGGTGATAAAAAATTAGTATCTGAAGAAGATAAATTAAAGCCTAAAAATTACCTAGGTAAAGCAAAAAAAAAAATTGAAAAGAAAATTATTCAATTAAAAAATAAATATGATTTTAATTATTTAATTTTAAGACCATCTAATGCTTATGGTAAAAAAAAAAATATTAACTTAAAACAAGGATTAATTGAGAATGCTCTTTATAAAGCAAAAAAAAATATATCTTTAGAAATAAGAAATTACGGTCAAGATAAGCGAGATTATATACATGTAAAAGATTTTTGTGAAGTTGTAAAAAAACTTTTTGCAAAAGAAATTTTTAATGAAATAATAAATATTTCAAGTCTTGAGGTTTATAAGACAAAAGAGGTTATTAAAATTATAAATAGCAAAATTAAAAAAAAAATTAAGATAAAAATTTTAAAGAAAAAAAACAGAAACGATGTTGTCAATAGCTCTCTTTCAAATAAAAAATTAATAAGATTAACCAAACATAAATTTGTTAAATTAAAAGAAGGCTTAAAAATTTTAATAGATTAAAAATTTTAAATTGACAGTCTATAGCTTTGTTTTTTTATAAATGATTATTTTTAAAATATAATATATTACATTGAGAAATTATTATGACAAATAATCTTAAAAACTTAACAATAATAATCTTAACAGCAGATAGGCTTTTACAAATAAAACAATTATTAAAGGATATTAATAAGAACCTTCATAAGTATTGTTTTAAGGTCATAATTCACGATGATGGTAAAAAAAATGATACGAAGTTGTATTTCAATAATTTAACAAAATTTAATAAAAATATTATTTACAATAGAAATAACAAAAAGCTTGGTCATGATAAAAATTATGTTAAAGGATTGAAATCAAGCAAAAGCAATTATACGTGGATTATTAGTGATGCAACAAAAATAAATAACTCAGTTTTTAAAAAACTAACTTTGTTTTTAAATGGACACAATGATTTATTAATTCTTGGTGTAAAAAATAGAAAATCTTATTTAGATATAGAATTTAACAATCTTAACAAAAATTTTTTTTTAGAAAATTTTGCGTGGTATTTAACACTAACTGGTTCATTTATTTTATCTAGAAGGATTATTTCTAAAATAAATTATATTGATTTTGATAAATTTAAAAATTTTCCCCATATTGGATTAATTTTTAACAGCATCCATCATAATAAAATAAAAATTGATTTTATTAGGGGAGAAGTTATCTCCTCATACCCAAAAAAAAGTTATTGGGTGCAATATGTTTTTAATATTTTTTTAATAGATTGGCCTAAATCAATTTTTAGTTTAAAAAACTATAAAAAAAGCTCACAATTAATAGCTATAATTAATCATGCAAAATATTCTAAAATATTTAGCTTTAAAAACCTTCTATATCTAAAATCAGAAAAACTTTACAACATGAAGGTATTTAACTCATATAAAAAACGTTTTAAAAATTTTACTAATTATAATTTTTTTTATCATTTCTTAACATTAATTATTCCTTTAATATTTATAAAATTCCTTATTTATATTAATAGGAAAATAAAGTAATAATATGAAAACTGATATAGTTATTGTTAATTGGAATACTGGAAACTACCTTAAGGAATGTGTGGAATCTTTAATTAAAAATAATCCAAATTATATTGGTCAAATAATTATAGTTGATAATAACTCATCAGATCAATCTATTAACAATATACCTGAAAATAAATTGATTAAAATTATTAAAGAAAAAAAAAATCATGGATTTGGTAAGGCTTGTAACATTGGTGCAAGGTTTTCTAATGAAAAATACTTATTATTTTTAAATCCTGACACCAGAGTTTTTGAAAATACACTTAAAAATAATCTAGAATTTATGGAAAAATTTGAAAATTCTAAAATAGGTATAATTGGAACACAAATGGTTGATTATTATGGAAATGTTGTCAATAGTTGCTCACGATTTCCAAGTGTTTCAAGATTTTTTTTTAAATCAATAGGATTAGATAATTTTTTTAAAAAAAAAGGCATGTTAATGAAAGATTTTAATCATAGAAATTCAATGTTTGTTGATCAAATTATTGGAGCTTTTTTTTTAATAAGAAGTGAAATATTTGAAAAACTGATGGGTTTTGATGAAAGGTTTTTTCTCTATATGGAAGAGGTTGATTTATCATTTAGATCTCATCAGTTAGGATATAATTCTTATTATAATTCAAATACCAAGTGTTTTCATAGGGGTGGAGTATCCTCAGATAATAATAAAGTTCTTCGTCAAATAAATTATTTAAAAAGCAGGATTCTTTATTCCAAAAAACATTTTTCTTCTTTTAGCCACATATTAACAATTTTAATTACTGTTATTATAGAATTTACTGCTAGATTTGTTTTTTCATTATTAAAAATTTCATTAAATGAGATGAAAATATTAATTTTAAGTTACTATTATTTTATTAACTGGCTTTTATTTAAAAAAAATGAACACAATTAGTAAAAACATTGCTATTCAATATTTTTTATATTTTTTATTAATTGTTGCCTACACATTGGTTATAAAAAATTATGCAAGAGATTTTACTTCATATGAAAACCTACATACACATTCAAACATATATGATTTAACAAGAATCTTTAAAGATTTTTATTATGAACCTGCTTTTTTAATAATTTTTTATTATCTATCTAAAGCTTTACCATTTTATGAACTATTTTTTTTGCTGAGTTTTATAACTATGACTATAAAACTCGTATTATTTAAAAGATTTAATCAAAATTATTTTCTTGCTATATTCTTGTACGTTTTTTTAGGTTTTTTTTCTTTATATGAGGCTAGTCAAATAAGAACTGCGATTGGTATAACGTTTATTTTGTACGCAATTATCTCTAAAAATAAAAATTTTTTATTTTATTTAGGGCTAACTTTACTTGGACTTTGTTTTCATAAAGTGGCAATCTTAATCTTGCCTCTTTATTCTATTAGGTTTTCATTATTTGGATGTGTTGCAATTTTTTTTTTATTTTTATTTCAAGACCCATTAATTAATTTTTTAGTAGCTAATTTTGATTCACATAATTTTAAAATTATTGATAGTCTTAGAGCATACCATACGCCAGGTTATGCTGCAAAAACTTTTGATGCTTTTTTAATACCAGCTTCGCTAACTAACTCTTTTTTTTGGTCAATGTTTTTTATTATTTTGATTATATCTTTTAATTTTAAGGAATTAAATTCTATACAAAAAAAAAGTTTTTTGTTTATGGTGGTTTCTTGTTTTTTATACATTGCTTTTATTGGTACAGCTAATATTGCATCCAGGTTTCTAGAAGCCGGTATGGTAGGCTTAATCCCACTTGTTTGTGCGCAAAAACTTAGTTGGGATATGAAATGGTTGTTTGTATATGGTTTAATGGGATATATAATTTGTTATCAAACAACATTAATATCAATTTTAGTTTTAGAAAACAGATTATTTGGCTATCAAGGATAAAAATTTATGTGTGGAATAGCTGGTTTTTTAAATAATGAGATCTCATCGGATCAAATTAATTCTAATATATCTTCTATGCTCAATGGAATTCATCATAGAGGCCCAGATAGAAATGATTTTTGGATTGAGCAAAAATCTAAATTAGTTATTGCGAATACAAGGCTAGCAATTCAAGATTTATCAGTAAATGGAAATCAACCAATGCATTCAAAATCAGGAAGATATGTAATTGTGTTTAATGGTGAAATATACAACTTTAAACAACTTAAAAGTGAGTATTTAAGGGATGTTAAAAATATTGGTAACTCTGATACAGAAGTTTTTTTAGATTTAATTGATAAATTCGGTGTATTTAAATCTTTGAATTTTTTAGAAGGGGTATTTGCCTTTGCTCTATGGGATAATAATAAAAAAAATTTAATTCTAGGTAGAGACAGAATTGGAGAGAAGCCACTTTATTATGGCTATTCATCAAATAAATTTGTTTTTGCATCAGAAATAAAAGCAATTCAGAAATTATCTTTTTTTGATAATTCATTAGACAATGAAAGTGTAAGTTTATTCTTAAAATATTCATTTATACCAGCTCCAAAATCTATTTTTAAAAATATATTTAAATTAGAACCTGGAAAATTAATTATTTTTAATTCTGAGGACAAATCTTTTAGTCAAAAAGAATATTGGAATGTAATAGATTCATTTAAAGAAAATAAAAAAATTAAAGTTAAAAATTATGCTGAAAAACTAGAACAAATCTTAAAAAATGAAATTTCAAATCAATTAATATCAGATGCTCCAATTGGTACTTTTTTATCAGGAGGAATTGATTCGAGCTTAGTAACAGCTATTGCACAAGCAGTATCTGATAATAAAATTAATACATTTACAATTGGTTTTGAGGATAAAAATTTTGATGAAGCAAAAAATGCAGCAGCAATTTCAAAAATACTCGGAACCAATCATCATGAACATTATATTAAAGATGAAGAAATATTAAGTTGTGTGGAAAATATGAGTAACATTTATGATGAACCTTTTTCGGACTCTTCACAAATACCAACTTATCTAGTATCGAAAAATGCAAGTAATAAAGTTAAAGTAATTTTGTCTGGAGATGGAGGGGATGAAATGTTTGGAGGTTATAATAGACATGTTTTAACTAATAATTATTTCTCTAAATTAAGATTTTTGCCTAAATTTACTAAAAATATAATTAATGTTGCAATTTCAAATAATAGTATCAAAAATAATTTGATAAAAATTATAAATTTAATCGGATTTAATAAAAAAATAAATTTTAATTCTAAAATATTAGAAAAACTGCTGAATGTTATTAATCATAAAAATTTTATAGATTATTATGATAGATTAATTTCAACATCTCAAGATTACTCAAATTATTTAATAGATAAAGATGCTCTTAATGTTCAAAATACGTCACAAAAGAAATACCTGAATGACATAAATGAAAAATTTGGAGATATTAATGATACAGAAAAAATGATTTTGCTAGATATAATTTTTTGTCTACCGTCTGATATTTTGTGCAAAGTTGATAGAGCATCTATGGCAAACTCTTTGGAAGTTAGGTGTCCCTTTTTGGGTAAGAATGTTTGTGATTTTTCGAGTCAAGTTCCAATTCATCAAAAAATGAATAAAAATGAGGGTAAGTTGATATTAAAAAAGATATTAGGTAAATACCTTCCATCAAAAATATTTGATAGACCTAAAAGTGGATTTGGTGTTCCATTAGAAACATGGTTAAGAGGAATTATGTTAAAAAAAGTAGAAGAAGTTATATATGATAGTGATTATAATAGTTTAGGATTAGATAAAAATAATGTTCAAGATTTATGGAAAGATTTCAAAAACCATAAAAATAACAAATATGATGAAGTTTGGAATATTGTATCACTTTTAAACTGGTCAAATAACTTTAAAAGAAACTTTAGAATATAGTGAAAATCAATTTTAATATAATAAAGATAAAAAAAAAATTTAATATTAAAAAAAATATAAAAATTAATAAAGTTTCCTCAATAGTAAAACCAAAAAATAATGCATTAATTTACTTATTAAAAGTTAATCAAACTTTTATAAATAGGCTATCAAAGATAAAAAATTCTGTTATTTTGACTACTAAAAATGTAACGTTAGGTGAAAAAATTATTAAAGATAACACAGTGATTACGTGTCCAAATCCCAAATTAGAATTTATTAAAATTTTGAATGAAATCTCAATTCCAAAAAACAACTATACAAACAAAGAAAATATAATAACTAGGAATAGCAAGATTCATAAATCTACTATTATAGAGCCATATGTTTATATAGAGAAAAATGTTATTATTGGAAAAAATTGCATAATTAAAAGTGGTGTAAAAATTTTTAATGGTGTGAAAATTGGTAATAACACTATTATTGGGCCAAATTCCGTAATTGGATATAAGGGTTTTGGTATAGATCGACATTTAGAAAAAAAACAAAAGCGGATACCAATGTTAGGAAATCCTTTAAAAATGAAACACTTTGGAGGTGTTATTATTGGAAATAATGTAGATATTGGATCTCTTAATACTATTTGTAGTGGAGCTATAGATCCAACAATACTTAAAGACTATGTTGTATCAGATGACCATGTTCACGTGGCACACAATTGCATATTAAAAAAAGGATGTGCATTAACAGCTTCAGTACAACTTAGTGGTGGAGTTGAAGTTGGAGAGAATACATGGATAGGACCAAGTTCATCAATAATGCAAAAAGTAAAAATTGGAAAAAAAAATATAATTGGTATCGCAACAACAATTTATCGCAATACACCAGATAATACAAAATGGTTAGGAAATCCAGCTAGAAGAGTTTTTGCTAAATAAATGATTAAAAAATTTTCCTATAAAGAATACAAAAAAATAATTCTTAAATATAAAGATATTATTAAAGATTTTAGTCAGATCAAAAAATCTACTGAAAGTTTTTGTTTGATTAGACATGATATTGAGTTTTCTTTGGATAGAGCAGTTGAAATGGCAAAGATCGATAATTCTCTAGGTGTAAAATCATCATTTTTTGTTCAAGTAACCAATGACTGTTATAATGCTGTTTCAGACGAAAGTATTATAAAATTAAATCAGATAATTAAGCTAAAACATTTTATTGGTCTTCATTTCTATGTTTCTAATATTAAAAAAAATAAAATAACAGTTCAAAAAGAACTCAAAAAACAGATTAGAATACTAGAATTAGCTTTAGGAAAAAAAATTGACAGATTATCAATTCATAGACCACCAAAGTGGATATTAGCTGAAAAAAATAGCATTTTTAAACCCTACTTAAATACATATTCAAACCTTTTTTTTGAATTTAAAAAGAATCCCACAAAGATTAAATACTATGCAGATAGTAACCACAGATGGAATTATGGTCATCCTTTAGAAAAAAATAAGTTTAAACAATATCAAATTTTGCTTCACCCAGATGAGTGGTCACAAAAAGGTTTAAATGAAAAAAAAAATCTAATAAGTCTAATTAAAGAAGAAAAATTAAATTTTACTGCAAACATAGACAAAGAATATAAAACTTTCAAAAAATACTTTAAAAAAGATAAATGGAAAAAAATATAGTTTTTTTCAATTTTTCAGATGCAGGTTTTTTTTCACATAGATCAAGGTATGCTGAAAAATTAATTAATGATGGATACAATGTTTTTTTAATTGCACCTATAAAGTATCATAAAAAAAAACTTAATAATATTGGAATTAAAACTATTAATTTACCAATTAAAAAAAGATATGATTTTAACCCTTTTAGGGTTTTTAAGATTATTTATTTCTTAAATCAAACATTAAAACAGCTTAAACCTAAAGTACTTAATAATGTTGGAATTGTTCCAATAATATTAGGTACCATATCAAGCATTAATCAAAATTTTAAAATAATTAATTCAATAACTGGTTTAGGCTCATTAGTAATTAACAAAAGTTATAAGAATTTATTTTTGACTTATATTTTAAAGTTAATTTTTTTAATATTTATAAGAAAAACAAATATTATAGTTCAAAATAAAACAGATAAATTTTTTAGTGAGAAATTAGGATTAGATAAAAAAAAAATATTTCTTGTACCTGGATATGGAATAGAAACTCATATCTATAAAAAATCAAAACAAAAAAATAAAATTCCAAAAATAATCTTACATTCAAGACTTTTAAGAGTTAAAGGTATATTTGATTATTTTGATGCAGCAAAATATTTAAAAAAGAAAAAAATCAAAGCAAAATTTTATCTTTTTGGTGCTTTTGATAGAAATAATCCTGATAATATAAATATCAATGATGTTAAAAAATTAAATATTAAAAACTATTTTAATTATATGGGGCAGGATAATAAAATACAGTTTTTTTTAAATAAATTTGACATCGCATGTTTGCCATCTTACAGAGAAGGTTTACCCAGATCTTTACTTGAATGTATGGCATCAAAATTGCCTATCATAACAACTAATGTTCCAGGAAACTCAGAAGTGGTGAAAAACAATTATAATGGTTTTTTAGTAAAAAAAAAAACACCCTTACAGCTAGCCAAAGCCCTTAATAAGTTAATTTTAAATAGAAATTTGAGGCTTAAAATGGGAAAAAATAGTTTAAAAATGTGTGAATTAAATTTTTCAACAACTATTATTTTTAAAAAATTAGATAAAATTTTCAAATGATGAGAGATAAAAATCTTTATTATACTTATAGGGGAAGAGTTTCACTTTATATTTTATTGAAAGCAATGAATGTTCAAAAGAATGATTTAGTTGCAGTTCAAAGCTTTACTTGTTCTGCGGTAGTTGAGGCAATTTTAGCATTAAAAGCTAAGCCAATATTTATAGATATTAACAATAAAGACTTAATGATTAATAAAATTGATTTATTAAAAAAAATTAAAAATAAAAAAAATTTAAAAGCAATTATTATTCAATACACATTTGGACTGCATTCAAATATTACTAAAATTAAAAAAATATGTAAGCAAAAAAATATTTTATTAATAGAAGATTGTTGTCATATAAATCCAAATATAGCTTTAAATAATGGACCAGGATCCTTCGGTGACGCATCCTTTTTTTCTTTTGAATGGGGCAAACCTATTGTTGGCGGAATAGGTGGGGCATTTTTAATTAATAATAAAAATCTACTAAAAAAAAGCGAATTTTTATTCAACCAATTAGTGAGGCCAAAAATTTTAAAAGAATTTATAATATTTTTACAATATATAATTTTTAAAATTTTTTATAATCCAACAACTTACTGGGTGTTAAAAGATTTATTTAATTTTTTATCAAAAAAAAAATTAATAATTGGAAATTTCAATTCTAAAAATATAAAAATTATAAGTTCAGATTTTAAATATAAATTATTAAAATTTTCTGAAGTAATTGTAAAGAGAAAATTAAAAAATAATATAAATAATAATCTTAATACAAAAAAAATTTTTAATAGGGTAAAAAAATTATACAAAATTTATAAAATAAAAAATTATTTTAATATAAAAGTAAGTGATAAATCTCAACTTTTGAGAATGCCTATTTTTTTGAATAAAAAACAAAAAATTTTAAAATTAGCTAAACAGAATAAAATTGAGATTGCTAGTTGGTATATTTCACCAGTACACCCTTATGTGAATAATTCCTTAAAAAATATTGGATATGAAAATAATTCATGTCCAAATGCAGAAAAAATTTCTAATCATTTAGTCTCTCTACCTTTAAATATCTCTAAAAGAAAATTAGATTTATTTTTTGAATTGCTCGGTAAGTATGATCGATAAATTACAATTATTCTCTACTGAACTCAAAAAGAATGATTTTCAAAAATGTGCAGACATTCATGTAAATGAAATTGAAGGAGGCTTACTAAAATCTCTTGGTAAAAGATTCATTTTTTTTATTTATCAGCATATTTTTCAAAGTAACTATTCTTTCTTAATAGTTGCAAAAAAAGATAATGATATTATTGGTTTTTTTGCAGGCTGCATTGATCAAAAATTATTTTATGTTGATTTTATAAAAAAAAATCTTCTTATTTTAATTTTAAATTCTTGGAAATTTTTAAAAATTGAATTGCTTTTAAAAATTTTCTCTTTAAATAAATTTTTTTTAAAAAAAAGTGATAATTTAACAAGTTCATTAATTTTAAATTTTTGTGTAGATAAAAAATATCAAAGTTTAGGTATTGGAAAGGTTTTATTTGATGAAGCAATAAATATTTTTAAAATTAATAAAGTTCATAATATAAAAATAACCACAAGTAAAAATCAAGAAAAAGCTATTAATATGTACCTTTCTTATGGTGCTATAAGAGTGCATGAAGATCAAAATTTTAACAAAAATAAAAAAAATGTTGTATTTATATTAAACTTAAAAAAATGAAAAAAAAAATTCCTTTCTACGATTATACCTATAATTACAAAGAAAATTCATTGAATCTGAAAAATATTTTTCACAAAGTTTGTTCTAAAGGTTCGTATATTTTACAAGATGAACTTCTAAAGTTTGAAAATGAAATAAGAAAATATACCCGAGCCAAGTATGTTCTGGGAGTTGGGAATGCTACTGATGCAATGCAAATGTTTTTGATGTGCTCAAACATTAAAAAAAATTCAGAAATAATTATTTCTTCACATACTATGGTTGCAACAGCTTCATCTGTTTATTTTGCTGGATATAAACCTGTGCCAGTTGAATTTGGAGAAGATCTCTTGATTGATCCGGACTCAATTGAAAAATCAGTTACACCTAAAACAAAAGCAATCTTGGTTACTCATTTAAATGGAAGAACTTGCAATATGGATAAAATTTTAAAAATTTGCAATAAATATAAACTTCTTTTATTTGAAGATGCCGCTCAAGCTCTAGGATCTAAATTTAAAGGAAAACATGCTGGAACTTTTGGGTTAGCATCCGCAATCAGTTTGTACCCAGCTAAAATTCTTGGATGTTTTGGTGATGGAGGACTAATTTTAACAAATAATAAAAATTTATATTTAAAACTTCATAAGATTAGAAGCCATGGAATTAATGAAAAAACAAAAAATATAGATTATTGGGGATTTAATTCAAGACTTGATAACATTCAGGCTGCTTTCTTAAGTTATTTTTTTAAAGATCACGATAAAAATATTTTTAAAAGAAGAGAACTTGCCAAGGTTTACCATCAAGAGTTATCTAATTTAAAAAAAATTATACTACCGCCTCTTTTTAATGACAAAATTAATTATGATATTTTTCAGAATTATGAAATAATTTGTGAAAAGAGGAATGAACTTAAATCCTTTCTTAACAAAAAGGGTGTTGGAACATTAATACAATGGAACGGTATAAGAACTAATAATTTAGATCTACCTAATATAAGTAAGAAAAAATTAAAATCTGATAATAATTTTAAAAAATTACTTTTATTACCCATGAATATATCTTTAAATAAAAAGAATATAAAAGATATTTGTAGAGAAATTAAGAAATTTTATAGTTAAATAAATGAATTTAAAAAATTTTGCTAAAAGATTAAGAATTGAAACGTTGAGAATGACTCATTTGGGTAAGAGTTCTCACATAGGATCTATACTCTCAATAGTTGATATAGTTGCAGTTTTATATGGAAAGATTCTTAAAATAAACCCTACCACTATTAAAAAAAAAGATAGAAATAGATTTATACTGAGTAAAGGACATGCGGGAGCTGCTGTCTATGCAGCATTATCTCACTTAGGTTTTTTTTCTCCAAAAAAACTCTCAACTCACTGCCAAAATAATTCAACTTTATCAGGTCATATTTCTCATATTAATAATCCTGGTATTGAATTATCCACTGGTTCTTTAGGACATGGATTGTCAGTTGCATGTGGTTTTGCTTTTGCAGGAAAATTAAAAAAAGAAAAATCAAAAGTATATGCACTATTAAGTGATGGTGAATGTAATGAGGGATTAACGTGGGAGGCAGCAATGTTTGCTGGGTTTCATAAACTTAATAATTTAATTACAATTATTGATTATAATAAACTTCAAAGTTTAACCTCAACAACAAAAACATTAGACTTAGAACCTTTTAGAGACAAATGGGAAAGTTTTGGTTGGAAATGTATAGAAATGAATGGAAACGATATTATGGTATTAGAAAAAAATTTAACCAGAATATCTAAAAGTAAAGAAAAAAAACCAATTTGTATAATTGCTCACACCACAAAAGGTTGTGGAGTTTCATTTATGGAAAATAAAGTTTTGTGGCATTATAGATCACCAAATGAAAAAGAGTTACACTTAGCATTAAAAGAGGTCAATAATGAGAGATAATTTTTTAAAAGGTCTTTTTGAGTTAGCAAAAAAAGACAAAGACATATTTTTAATTACTGGAGACTTAGGATTTAAAATTTTTGACAAATACATAGAACATTTTAGTGATAGATTTTTGAATGTAGGAGTTGCTGAGCAAAATATGATTGGTGTAGCAACTGGTTTAGCTTTACGAGGATATAAGGTTATCGTTTATTCAATAGCAAATTTTGCAACTTTGAGATGTTTAGAGCAGATTAGAAATGATGCAGCTTACCATGATGCAAATATAACAGTTGTTGCTTCTGGTGGAGGATATACCTATGGATCGTTAGGCATGTCTCATCATGCAACTGAAGATATTGCGGTTATAAGGTCTTTGCCAAATGTAAAAGTTTTTGTGCCAAGTAGTGGATTGGAGAGTTATTTAACCACAAAAAAAATTATTAACTTAAGTGGTGTTAAATATTTAAGAATTGAAAAAGAAAATAAACAAAAACCATTAAAAAAAATAATTAATATTGATGAAGGTATCTATTATAACAAAGGAAAAAATGGGGCTATTTTAACATCTGGAGGCATACTCTCAGAATGCCTCTTAGCTGCAGAATCATTGTCAAAAAAAAATTTATTTTTTGATGTTATTTCTTTAAACTGCATAAAGCCAATGAACAATAAATTATTAAAAAAAGTATCAAAAAAAAAATTTATCATTTCAGTTGAGGAACATAATTTTTCAGGTGGTATAGGGTCATCTATAATAGAAAACTTTAATAAATTAAGAATTAAAAAAAATATAGAAGTTATTGCAATTAAAGATCATTACTCAAGTATAGTAGGTGATCAAAAATTTTTGAGACAAAAAAATCAATTAGATGCAAAATCTATAGAAAAGAAAATTTTAAATTTTATTAAAAAGAAATGATTAAGAGAATAGCTGATATTATCTTGTCATTTGCTTTATTGTTAATATTTCTTCCATTTATTTTTTTTTTATCTGTTTTGATATTTTTACAAGATTTTCATTCTCCATTTTATATTTCATACAGAATTGGTAGAGATAAAAAAAAATTTAAGTTCTACAAATTTAGAAGTATGGTTAATAATGCTGACAAGTCAGGAGTAAATTCCACCTCAGATAACGATAAAAGAATTACTAAATTAGGAATTTTCTTAAGAAAGTATAAAATAGATGAAATAATGCAAATAATTAATGTAATCAAAAATGACATGAGCTTTGTTGGACCAAGACCAAATGTGGAGAGTGATGTAAATCTATATTCAGAGGAAGAGGAAAAATTACTAGCTGTTAAACCGGGTATTACAGACTTCTCTTCGATAGTTTTTTCAGACGAAGGTGAAATTCTTTCTAGATCAATAAACCCTGATTATGATTATAACAGATTGATTAGACCATGGAAAAGTAAACTAGGGCTTTTATATATAAAAAAAAATAACTTTTTTTTAGATATAAGTTTACTTTTTTTAACTTTTTTTAACTTAATTAATAGAAATAAAACTCTAAAAATTATTAGCTTAACTTTAAAAAAATTAAATGCAGATAAAGAATTATTTGAGATTGTTTTAAGAAAAAATACTTTGAAGCCATCTAATGCTCCTGGGTTTAATAAACCTTTTGGAGAAGTTTAAATGATTAATTATTTAATATCCCTTCCAAGATCTATAAAAAAATTACTATTAATTATTAATGATATATTGCTTTCAGTCATCACTATTAATTTAGCTTATTTTATTCGATTAGAAGATATATTTATATTATCACCTGAACAAGCCCTACCAATTTTATTATCAATATTAATTTTTTTACCAATATTTTTGCTTAATGGGCTTTATAATAACATTAGCAGATATAATAATTTTAAATATTTATTAAAACTAGCTCAGCTAGTATCAATTTATTTAGGTATTTTTTTTATTGTAATTTCGTATCTTAAAATAGATAGTATTCCAAGATCCATAACAATAATACAGCCAATAATATTTTTTTTATTAATTCTAATAACAAGAATTATTTTAATTTTCATTATTGAAAATTATAAAGCACTTGCAAATAAAAATAATATATTAATCATTTTCTCTAAAATTACTGAAGTAGAAAAATCTATTAATTTTACAAAAAATTATAATTACTTAATTAAGGGATTTGTAGACCTGAATCTAAGAAACCTAGATCAAATGATTAACAATATAGTGATTTTTCACCCAGATAAGATAGAGCACTTGATAGAAAAATATGAAATTAAAACAATTTTTGTTATTAAAGATGAATTATCTGATTTAGAAAAAAAAAATATATTCCTTAAATTAAATAAGCTTAACATTAAAATTAAATTTTTTGATTCATTAAAAAATGCCGAAGATAACAAATTAGATTTAAATATAATTCTTAAAAGAAATATTAAATTTAACTTTGATCAATTAAATCAAGAAATAAAACAAAAAACAATATTAATTACTGGAGCAGGGGGAAGCATTGGTACTGAGCTTTGTAATCAAATTATTAATTGTGAACCTAAAAACTTAATAATTATGGATCATAGTGAATATAATTTATATAAAATTGATCTTTATTTAAAAAACCAGATAAAAAAAAAATCTTTAAATATCAATTTAATATCAATTTTGGCTTCTATTACTGATAAAAGTGCCGTGAAAAAAATTTTTAAACAATATAAACCAAACAAAGTTTATCATTCAGCTGCGTATAAGCATGTCAGTATTGTCGAAAAAAACCCATTAATATCAATTAAAAATAATTTTTTTGGTACATTAAATTTAATGGAGGAAGCATTAGCGAATAATTGCAACAAGTTTGTTCTTATATCCACAGATAAAGCTGTAAATCCTGTTAATATAATGGGGGCCTCTAAAAGGTTGTCAGAAATGGCAATAGAGAATTATTCTACAAAAAAACATCAAACAGTATTTTGTGCAGTGAGATTTGGAAATGTTTTAGACTCATCTGGGTCTGTCATACCTCTCTTTAGAAAGCAAATTAAAGAAGGTGGCCCAATAACTCTTACACATCTTGAGGTTAAAAGGTATTTTATGTTAGTTTCTGAGGCTGTATCATTAGTTCTTTCCGCAGATCAAATGTCTATAGGTGGTGAAATATTTACTCTTGATATGGGGGAACAATACAAAATTTTAGATTTAGCTAAATTGATGATTAAGATGAATGGTTTAATAGAAAAAAATAAAATGAATCCTGAGGGTGATATAGAAATTAAATTGATAGGCCTTAATAAAGAAGAAAAACTAATGGAAGAATTAAATTATAGTAGTACAAAATTAGAAAAAACTAAAAATGAAAAAATATATAAAACTATCACTAAAAATATAAACACTGAAGAATTTAAAATAATGGAAGATAAAATTGAGTTAATTATTAAAGAAAATAATACAGAACATTTACAAAAATTTTTGAAAGAAAACATAGAAGGCTTCAAAGGAGTTTAATTTAATCAATTATGTGCGGTTTAACAGTTTCATTTGGAAAAAATATTTCATTCAATCTTCATAAATCTATGTCAAGAGATCTTACTCATCGAGGTCCTGATTATAAAAAAGATCTTATAATAAATGATAAAACTTTTTTTAGTCATAATAGATTAAAGATTATAGATTTAAGTAATTCTGCAAACCAACCAATGTATAGGAACAATTGTCACTTAGTTTTTAATGGTATGATATACAATTATTTAGAGGTTAAAAAAGAATTAGAAAACTTTTACACTTTTAAAACTAACTCTGACACTGAAGTCATATTAGTAGCTTATTTAAAATGGGGTAAAAATTGTTTTAAGAAATTTGATGGCATGTTTTCAATTGTAATCTGGGATGCAAATATAAAAAAATTAATTATAGCCAGAGATAGATTGGGAATAAAACCCTTATATTACCGAATTTATAATCAAAATTTATATATATCATCTGAAGCAAAACCACTTTTAAAAGTAGCAAATTATCAAATAAATAAAGAGACAGTAAAAAAATATTTTACATATTCGTCATATGAGGAAAAAGATAGCACTTTTTTTAAAGAAATTAATCAATTTTTACCAGGATATGTTTATGAAGTAGGCTACCAATTAAAATTTATTAAAAAAAAATATTGGTGTTTATTTTCTATAATAAAAAAAGAGCAAAATAATAAAAAAATTAAAGACGTTAATTTAGCCAAGGAACTAGTTCTAAATGAATTAGAGAGAATATTAAAAACATACTCTCGATCAGATAAGAAAATATCTCTATTGTATTCATCAGGCTTAGATTCTGGGGCATTATTAAAATTACTTAATTCTGAAAGAAAAGTAGTCTCATTATTACTAACATTTGGTTTTAAATCAGAAAAAATAATAGATGAAATTTCATTAATGAAAAAAAGATCTAGTATTTCTCATCATAAAGAAAGATTTGGTTTAAAAAATTTTATTTCAAGCATGAGTAGAGTAACTAGAGAGCAAGAAATGCCCTGGGGAGGGCCAAATACTTTTTTTCAAGGTGAACTTTTAAATTATTCAAAAAAAAAACAGCACAATGTTTCAATATCAGCAGATGGTGCAGATGAAATATTTGGAGGATATGGTAAATATCTTAATAATAATAAAAAAAAAAATTTTTCATTAAATTACATTAATAGGGCAATTGATAACTCATTACCTTATGAAAAAAGTATTTTATCAGAAAATTTCTATACAAATAAAATAAACTTAGATATTAAATGCCCATCTAATAATTACTTGGATAATGCAAGGTATATAGATATTGCAATATCTAAATTACCAAGAAATTTTAGATTTTCAGATAGATTTAGCATGAACCAATCTATTGAATTAAGATATCCATTTCTTGATCATAAGTTAATTGAATTATCATTTAAATTTTCTCAAAATTTATTTCTAAATAAAAATAAAAATAAAATTATTTTAAGAAAAATATATAACGATAATAGAGTAAAAAAACACATTAATAGCCCCCAAACAAATTGGCTGTATAATAAAAATTTCAAAAAATACATTGATGAAGTTTTAAAAAAAACACCAACATATGAATTTGGTCTAGATAAAAAAAAAGTTCGTTCCTATGTTGATATGTTTTACTCAAAAAAATTAAACAACTCTTTCAAACTTTGGCAAATTATAAATTATGATTTATGGATAAAAAATTTTTTTGTTTAATTAATTTATGAAAAAAATCGCATATGTACCAATGTCAAGTAACTATTCTGCTCCAGGAGATAGAAGAAGGTTTTGTAGTTTTCTTAAAAATAAAAAAATTGATTTCGAATTTTATGATAAGAATAAAATATATGATGTTGTTGTTATTTCACAGAATGCAGACTTAAGTTATTGGGCAAATTTTAAAAAAGGTAAAACAAAAATAATATTTGATTTTTGTGATGCTTATTTGTTTGAAGAACTTTCTTTTAGAAAAGTATTAAGAGGAATTGGGAAGTATATTACAAAACAAAATGTTTATTTAAATTTTAATTATGTAAAATTAATTAAAAAAGTTTGCTCAAATTCTGATGCAATAATTTGCACTACAGAGGCTCAAAAAAATGAACTATTAAAGTATTGTAATAATGTTGAGGTAATTTTAGATACTCAAGAAAATGAAATAAGTCCTTTAGAAAAAGTAGATATTCAACCTATAAATAATAAATCAGGCAAACTTAATATTTTTTGGGAGGGGCAAGCAGGAAATTTAAACTCTCTTAATAAAATCATTGAATTACTTAATGAATTTTTAAGTAAGGATTTGATTAACATATTTTTTTTAACCGATAAAAAATCTCAATATTTTTCAAGAATTAATATTTATCGAGACACAAATAAAATTTTAAAAAATAAATTTAAAAACTCTAAAAATGTTTTTTTATTTGAGTGGAATAAAGAAAATCTATCTCGTATCGGAAAAAGATGTGATATCGGTATTATTCCTGTAATAAATCATCATAATGGAATGTATGCGCACAAACCTGCAAATAAATTACATTTAATGTGGAGATTAGGCTTACCAGTTTTAGCAAGTCCTACGCCGGCAATAATTAGGTCACATGAAATTTCAGGTATTAATTTGTTATGTTATAAAAAAAAAGATTGGATTAAATTTATTAATTTTTTTTTAAAAAATAGACAAGATGTTCAAATGATAAGTAAAAAATTAAAGATTGTAGCTAAAGAAAATTTTTCAGATGATAAAGAGTTTAAAAAATGGGACTTAGTATTTGAGAAAGTAAATTCTCCAATTTAGTCTAAATATAATAGCCCAGAAAGGAATCCCTAGAATTATAGAATTAAATACACTTAAAATTAATATGAAGGTTTTACCTGGCGCAATTTTTTTAGTTGTACTATATTTTTCTTCAATTTTCATAAATTCACCATCTAACAACTCGCTAAGTTTTAAAATATTTTTTGTTTGTAAGTTATTTGTAAAACTTTCTTTAAATAAACCAAACTTTGAATCAATATTCATTTTCGTAAATTCTTTAATAGAAGCCAATTTAAATCTGATAGCTAAATATCTACTCAAAATTTTCAGAGTTTCTATTTTATCATCACAAGATTTACTTTTGTCTTTAGTATTTCGACAATACTCAGCTTCATTTGTATATAAAGCAAAACTGGTAACATCAAGGTCACTCAATGCATCATCAGCGATTAAAGCTCTAATTATACGAAGATATTTCACATGATTATTATAATCTTTTAATAAAGAATTACGCAATACATCAATTTGTTCTAAATAATTTTTAGTTTTTTCTAATTTTGTACTACTATAATTTAATTCTTCCCTTTTGGTTATTATTTCTACTTTTTTTATTAAATCTTTAATCTTAAGACTCTCTAAATTATGTTTAATTTGAAATTGTTCATCGCGCCTAGCAAAAATTTTTTCAGAATTAAGTCTTAAAATTTTTAATTCATCTTTTAATTTATTCTTTTTTATAAATAATAATCTATCTTGTTTTGCATCAATAATTCCATCATATCCTATAACTCTTAATTGTTTCTTTAACTCTAACGCTACTTGTTTAGAAGAATTGTCCACTAATTTTTGTATGATTTTGCTTGCCTCTTTAAAACTTAAATGTGTTCTAAAGTGAATTTGAAAATTAAGATTATCATTAAGGTTTGAAGCTTCTATCTTATCATAAAGTGTATTCTTATTAATCTCATATATAGTAAAGGTAATTATATCATTTTGATATAAATGACTTAAAGTATCAGATAGGGATTTGTTAATAGTAACTATTTTTTTATAAATAAATTTATCACTCCAGACCCAATTTATGAGATTATAATTTATGAATATCAATATGGAAATTACTAGACCAAATAGGTATTTATTTTTATGTATAAAATTAAAAAAAATTGTATTTTGCGAATTCATTATAGTTTAAGCTGTATAAAACATTAAAGTTAAAAAAAAAATAAATAAATCAAATATTATATTAAAATGTATCTTGTTACAGGTGGTTTAGGTTTTATAGGTTTAAATTTTGTAGAACTCTGCTTAAAAAAAAAACAAAAAGTTGTGATTGTGGATAGTATGACTTATGCCGCTAATAAAAATGTAAATTATCTCTTAAAAAAAGGAGTTATAATATGTAATAAGGAAATTGGCACTAATTTATTGCCAATTTTAAAAAGATATAAAATTACCACAATAATCAATTTTGCTGCTGAAACACATGTAGATAACTCAATAAAAGATTCTAAAAAATTTATAGATACAAATATAAATCAACTAGTTAAATTATTTAACATAACTAAAAAATATTTAGATAAATTAAATAGTAGAGATAAAAAAAAATTTAGATTTATCCAAATTAGTACTGACGAAGTTTTTGGCTCATTAGATAAAAAAGATCCAGAATTTAAAGAAACAAATAAATATTTTCCTAACAACCCATATTCTGCAACTAAAGCAGCAGGTGATTTGTTGGCTAGAGTTTGGTTTAAAACATATGATCTCCCAATAATTACAACAAATTGTTCAAATAATTATGGAAAATATCAGAATAAAGAAAAATTAATTCCTAAAGTCATTATAAATTCAATAAAAAGAAAAAATATTCCTGTATATGGAAATGGCAAAAATACACGAGAGTGGATTCATGTTGAGGATCATTGTAATGCAATTCTTATATTAATTAAAAAAGGCAAAATAGGTGAGTCTTATAACATTGGGAGTTCTTCAGAAGTTGAAAATATAAATTTAATAAAAATGATTTGTAAGATTCTTGACAAAGAAATGCCAAGAAAAGATAGGCAGAGTTATATGACTCAAATTTCTTATGTTAAAGATAGAAAAGCTCATGACTTAAGATATTCAATTAATTCAAGTAAAATAAAAAGAGCCACAAATTGGAAGGCAAAAATAAAATTTAAAGATGGTTTAAAGAACACAATTAAACATTATATTGCAGTTAATAGAAATGAATTTAGAAATTAATAAAGATCAATTCTTAAAAATATTAATATATATTTTACCAGCAGCATTAATCAGTGGACCACTTATATCAGATGGTATTGTTATTATAATTTCTTTATTTGTCATTAATGAGATAATTACTAGAAAAAAATATTTTTTATTTAAAAATAAAATAATTTTATTATTTTTACTATTTGTATTTATACTTTGTATTTCTTCATTTTTATCTGACAATCCAATGGTCTCTCTAAAAAGTTCTTTTTTATATATAAGGTTTGGTTTGTTTATTTTAGGAACAATATATATTTTAGAAAATGTAGATAAAAATTTCTATAAATTTTTTTTTTATATTATTTTTATTACCATAATTTGTTTATTATTTTTTGCCACAATAGAGTTCTTTTATATAGATTTACCATTTATGGATCATCAAAGAGTCGATTCTAAAAGAGTTTCCAGCTTTTTTGGTGATGAAAAAATAATGGGTTCATATTTATTAAAAATATTACCCTTAACTCTTTATTTAATGTTTAAGATAAATATTAGGATTGAATATATTTTTCTATTATTTCTGATATTTATTTATGGCATACTTATATCTGGTGAAAGAACTTCGCTTATATTGTCTTTAATTTTAGGCTTTTTATTATTTTTTATTAATTATAACTGGAAAAAGAAATTTTTATTTCTTGGTATATTTATAATTTTACTCATATTGATATTAATGAACAGCGAAGTGTTGAGTCAAAGGTTAATTTTTGAAACTTATCAAGATATTATGGTTGACAATCATTTATATAATAATTTTAATATTTTTTCGACGGGACACACTTATTATTTTATTTCCTCAATTAATATGTTCTTAAGTAATAATATTATTGGTATTGGGCCTAATCTTTTTAGAGAGGTATGTGCTTACCAGGAATATAATTTGGGTAAGGGGATTATCAGCTGCTCAACACATCCTCACAATTTTTATTTCCAATTATTGGCAGAAACTGGTTTATTAGGATTTTTATTTTTGTTTAGCTTTTTTTTATACTTAAGTTTTAAGATACTCAGATTTTTATTTAAAAAAGATTTATTTGAAAATTATAAGTATTGCCTATTGTTATCTATCTTTATAAGTATTTTTCCTATTTCTTCACATGGTAATTTTTTTAATAATTGGAATTCAATTTCAATATTTTTACCTTTGGCATTTTTTATTAAGGAATTTAACCTAATAACTTTTAAAAAATGAAAATTTTACTATTTGGAGGAAATGGTCAATTAGGAAAATCAATAATTGAAAAAATTAAGGATAAAAATGAATTAATAATTTATACAAATTTAAAAAACGATGTTAATTTTTGTGATTTTTCTGAAAAAGAAAATATTATTAATGTTATAAAAAAAATTAATCCAAAAATTATTATAAATGCAGTGGCATACACTGATGTAGAACGTTGTGAAATTTATAGAGACAAAGCAAGAAAAATAAATGAAGTAGCTGTAAAAATATTAGCGGATACCTGTAGAACAATAGGATCTACCTTAATTCATTTTTCTACAGATTATGTTTTTGATGGAAACAAAAAAAGTAATTACACAGAAGAAGATTTAACAAATCCAATTAATTTTTATGGAATATCCAAACGTAATGGAGAAAATAATATTATAAATTCTGGATGCAATTTTATAATTATCAGATTGTCATGGTTGTATAGTTTTTTTAATAAAAAAAATTTTGTTATGAAGATAATTGATAGAATTAAAGAAGGACTAGAGATTAAAATTACTAATAATGAAGTTGGTTCTATAACCAGTACAGACTTTGTTGCAAGCAAAATACAAAAAATATTAGATTTTATAAAAAAAGAAAAAGAAGAAATTAAAGAAGTTTTTCATCTATGTGCAGCCAACCCAACAAATAGATTTAATATTGTGCATTCAATAATAAACAGTGTAGTAAAAGATGATAATAAAAAAAAATTAGCAATAAAAAATTTACATTTAATTATTGAAAATAAGAATTATAATTTAGCAGAAAGACCAAAAAATTCAAAAATGAGCACCATAAAATTTTCAAAATATTTTAATGAAGAAATTCTTTCATGGGAAAATGATTTCAATAATTTTATAAACAAAAACAATATAGATGCCTAGAAAAGGAATTGTTTTAGCTGGTGGCATGGGTACTAGAATGTATCCACTTACAGTCGCAGTCTCAAAACAATTATTACCACTTTATGATAAGCCTATGATTTATTACCCGCTATCTATTTTAATGAAAGCTGGAATTAAAGACATAATTATAATTTCATCAAAAGAGCATCTCCCACTTTTTAAAAAGCTTCTTGGAACTGGAAGCGAATTAGGTTTAAATTTAATATATAAAGTTCAAAATAAACCCCAAGGAATAGCCCAATCTATATTATTGGCTAAAGATTTTTTAAAAAAGTCAGATTTTTGTCTTGTATTAGGTGATAATATTATATTTGGAGATGAAAAAGAAATTTTAAATAAAATAAGAAAAGCTAATGTAAGTAAAAAAGCTACAATTTTCACAAAAAAAGTTTCTACACCAGAATTATATGGTGTAGCAAAGTTTAACAAAAATTTGTTGTCACTAATAGTTGAAAAGCCAAAAGAATATATATCAAATCAAGCAGTTATAGGGCTTTATTTTTTTCCTAATGCTGCAATTCAAGAAACAAAAAAATTAAAATTTTCAGAAAGGGGTGAATTAGAAATTACTGACCTAAATAATATTCTCATAAATCAAAAAAAAATGGGTATTATAAAATTTTCAAATAATATAAAATGGTATGATGCTGGTAGTCATAAAGATTATTACTTAGTGATTAATAAAATTCACAATATACAAAAAAAAACAAATAGTAGTATTGCTTGTTTGCATGAGATTGCTTACAAAAGTAATTTCATAAATAGAAATGAATACAAAAAAAGTATTATTAAGTATGAAAAAAGTTTTTATGGTGATTATTTAAAAAGTAAACTTTAATGAAGATTTTAAAAAAAAAATTCGGTGATGTATTTTTATTAAAACCTAAATTGAATTTAGATCAAAGAGGTTTTTTTTCAGAAATTTATAATAAGAGTGATTTAAATAAAGCTCTAAAAAAAAAAATAAATTTAATACAATTAAATCATGCAAAATCAAAAAATATTGTATTAAGAGGTTTGCATTTTCAAAAAGGTAGTTACTCACAGGGAAAGTTAATAAAAGTGCTAAAAGGTAAAATATTTGATGTTGTTGTGAATATTAACCCAAAATCAAAATACTTTAAAAAATGGGCATCATTTATAATATCAGAAAAAAACAATAATGTTCTATGGGTACCACGTGGATATGCTCATGGATATTTAACTCTGGAAAAAAATACCGAGGTTCAATATTTATGTGACAATATTTATAAAAAATCTAGTGAAGGTTGTTTGTTGTGGAATGATAGAGAGATTAATATCAAGTGGCCAAAAATAAAAAATTTTAAAATTTCAAAAAAAGATAAAAATGGCGATGTAGTTTCTTTTTTTGCTGATTTAAATAAAGAGAAAAACAGTAAATTATTATCTCTTTATTAAATTTATTTAAAAAGTTTGTTTAACTTTTTACAGCAACCCCAGAAGTTTATTGGTTCGTGCTTTAGTTTTTTGTAGTAATTTTTATTAAGGTAAATTTTGGTATTACCAATATATTTATTTATTATATTGATTAGCTTCAGTTTCTTCCCTGAACAACCATTTATTATGCCAGTAACTTTTGGATTATCTACTAATAATTTAATAATTATACACAAGTTTTTTATAGGTAGATAATCTCTTATTTGTTGGCCAGACGACATATTAAATATTTTTTTTCTTTTTTTAATCGTTTCATCTATTTGTCCAAAGAGAGTGTTTTTACTTTGGTATCTTCCATATATATAAAAAATTCTTAACCACTGTATTGTAATATTATATTTATTTTTTTTTGAAAAAATAAATTTTCTTAATTCATTTTTTGATTTAGAATATGGTGTGGTTGGGCTTACTTTCATTCTTTCATTCAATTTTCCTTCTCTTAACCCATACTCTTGACAAGTCCCAGCAACAATAAATCTTTTAATATTATTTTTTAATGCGGTTTCAATAAAATTTTGATGTTTCTTTAAATTTTTTAAATGCTTTATACTATTGTGATTGTTAAGATTTTCCCACGCTAGATGAATCAAAACATCATAGCTCTTATTAGTAAAAATTTTTTTTCGAGATATATCAGCCTCAAGTATAACTACTTTTTTATACCAATCTTGATATTCAATTTTTTTTTTGTTTCTTACAATTACAGTAATGTTATTTTTTTTTAAAAGGATTGGAATTAAATTTTTCCCAATAAAGCCTGAGGCGCCTGTAATTAAAATATTCAATGATGAACTTTTGTTTTTGGAATGAAGGTTATAAATTTTCCTTTCCATTTTTTTATAAATTTAAAATTTTTTATGATCTCTTTTTTTATATTCCAAGGAAATATTATTATATAATCGGGCTTTCTAATCTTTATTTCATCTGGAGATAGAATTTTGATATGACAACCTGGTAACATTTTATTAATTTTTGATTTTGCAGCATCGTAAACAAAATGAATATCTTTACTTTTCATATTTAAATAATTTAGAACAGTACTACCTTTTGCTGCAGCACCGTAAGCATGTATAATTTTTTTATCTTTCTTTGCTTGCAAAATAAATTTTTTGATTTCTTTTTTTATCTTTAATACATTAAGGTTGAATGTCTTAAATGTATTTATTTTATTCAAACCAAAATTCATTTCTTCTTTAATGACATTTTTTACACTTCTGCTTTCAGACCTTTTATCATTTGCGTGACAACCATAGATTCTAAGGCTACCTCCATGCGTACCTAATTTTTCCACAAAAAATATTTTGAGTTGGTGCTTTTGAAAAATATTTTTTACTGTTAACAGGCTGAAATATGAAAAATGTTCGTGATATATTGTATCAAATTGTGAGTATTTAATTAAATTAAGCAAATGAGGAAATTCAAGAGTCACAGTACCTTTTTGTTTAAGTAATTCTTTAATTCCTTTAGTAAAATCATTTAAATTAGGAACATGTGCATAAACATTATTTCCAATAATTAAGTCTGCTTTATTCTTAATTTTTTTAGCTAAATTATAGCTAAAAAACTTGTCTAATGTTTTAATTCCCTTTTTTTTTGCAATTTTTGAAGTATTTTTACTTGGCTCAATTCCCATGCAGGGAATTCCTTTTTCTTTAAAATATTGCAGTAAATAACCATCATTAGATGCTAATTCAATTACAAATTTTTTTTTATTTAATTTTAATTTTTTACTAATTTTTAAAACATATTCTTTTGCATGATCTAGCCAAGATGATGATGTTGAGGAAAAATATGGGTAATGGTTATTAAAAAATATTTTTTTGTTTACTACGTCTTTTGTTTGAACCAACCAGCATTTATCACAAACATAAGTAATGAGCCGAAACTTTTTCTCTCTTTTTTTATCTTGCTCATTTTTGATTAATGAATTTGAAGGAGGGCAACTTCCCAAATCTAAAAAAATATTATTTAGCTTTTTATTACAGTTTCTACAAAGAGTCGATGCCATGTAAGTTTTTATCTTTTTTTGAAATAATTTTTATTTTATCTTTTAATTTTAATTTTATTCTTTTATCAAATATATTTATTCCAGCACTATGTTTTTTTGAAAAGTTTGTTGAGTGAAGATAAAAAACCTCTGTATTTTTTTTTGTTGTTATAAATCCATGGCCAATTCCTTTAGGTATGTATAACAATTCATTTTTTTTACTTGATAATTTTATTTTTATTAGTTTGAGATAAGTTTTTGATTTTTTTCTAATATCTAAAATAAAATCTATAATTTCTCCTTTTATGCATTGTACAATTTTTATTTCTTCATATGGTTTTTTTTGAAAATGAAGCCCCCTAAAGGTGTACTTTTCTCTATTAAAAGATTTATTAAATTGTACCCATTTTGTATTCAGTTTATTTTTTTTAAACAAATCCTCACTATAAATTCTTGTAAAATAACCTCTTTTATCTCTAATCTTATCATTTAAGATTAGATAAACTCCATTGATACCTAGTGGTTTAAACTTCATTTAAATTAAACGTAAATTTTTATCGATTTTTTTTTGTTTAATTAAATTTCTAATAAAATTTAGCCTCATATAAGTACTATTTCTAAAATTATTAGGAATTTTTTCCTTTTTTATTCCTTTTAAAAGATCCATTATAGAATTATTTAAATTCATCAGTGGTTTTTTGTGATTACTAAGATTTTCATATTTTGTAAAATCAACACTGTATGATCTTTTATCTGCAGGTGCATTTTTATTGATACTATATTTACAACCTTTGACTATTTGGGATACTTTTTTTGCTATGTCCTCTATCACAAAATTCATTTTTGTGTTTCCAACATTTAATGCCAAAAAATTTTTCTTTATTATTTTAAATTTAATAGCCCAAAAAAATGCTCTAGCCATATCTTTGACATGAATTATAGGTCTCCAAGGCTTACCGTTGCTTAAAATTGTAATATTTTTTGTCAATAAAGCTGAGGTCACAAAATCATTTAATACCAAATCTAATCTTAAGTTCTTACTATAGCCACAGGCTGTTGCAAATCTAAGGCTAATTACTTGAAAATTTTTGTCACATAGTTTTTTAAGATCTTTTTCAGACTTTACTTTAGATTTGGCATAAGCAGTAAGTGGTTTTAATTTAGATTTTTCAGTTTTAAATTTATTTTTAGATACTCCGTACATACTGCAACTTGATGCAAATATGAATTTTTCTATGCCTACCTTTTTTGAAATTTTTGCAATTTTTATTGCCATTTTCCAATTAATATCAAATGTTGTTTTTTTAAATTCGTTACCCATAGGGTCATTGGATATAGCTGCCAAATAAATAACAGCATCATACTTACCTATGATATGTTTATCTATATTCCTTACATCAATATATTTTTGATTAATTTTCTCTTTTTTAATGAAATTAGTAACTTTTTTATTTTTAAAATAATTTATATCAATCCCATCATATTTTATTTTCTTACTTGATAGGTATTCCATTAAAACAGGACCTACATATCCTAGATTACCAATTAATAATACTTTCATTACCACTTTTTCCATGGTGGTTTAGTATTCCAAAGTTTTTCAAGATTATTTTTGTCCCTAAGTGTATCCATTGGTTGCCAAAACCCATCATGTTTAAATGCCATCAGTTGGTTGGATGCTGATAATTTTTTTAGTGGTTCATCTTCCCAAGTAGTAGTGGAGTCTTTTATTAGGTTAATAACTTTTTTATTTAAAACAAAAAAACCTCCATTTATCCAAGAATTATCACCTTGAGGTTTTTCAACAAAACTAGCAACAGTATTAGAGTTACTTTTTATTTTTAGTGATCCATATCTTCCCGGAGGTTTAACTGCAGCAATTGTAGCTAATTTTCCATGCTGCAGATGAAATTTAACCTGATCTTTTAAATTAATATTACTTAACCCATCTCCATAGGTAAAACAAAAATTTTTGCCTTTAATAAATTTTGAAACATTTTTTAATCTTCCACCTGTCATTGTTTCATGACCAGTGTCAATTAAAGTAATTTTCCAATTTTCATTTAATTGATTTAAACTTTTTTTAGATTTTGTTTTTAGATTAATCAAATAATCTGAATTATGAACTATATAATTATTAAAAAATTCTTTAATAATATACCCTTTATATCCCAAACAAATTATGAATTTATTTATCCCAAAACTAGAATAATATTTCATTATGTGCCATATGATAGGTTTTCCACCAATTTCTATCATTGGCTTTGGTTTTAAATAAGATTCTTCACTAATTCTTGTACCAAGACCTCCTGCTAATATTACTAACTCGAGGTCTTTCATATTATTTGAAATTTTTTTCATTTTTTATACTTTTAATCTATAAGGTCATGAATAAATAACAATTTATTTAAGTTTTTTTAACATATTAAATTTAATATTAGTGATTTTATGAATTCTAACATTGCTTTTTTTTATTAAATACTTATTTAGATACCTTAAATCTATGAAAAAAAAAATATACCTTTTTACCCTCACTTTTATTATCGCTCTATTCATCTTATTTTTTTACATTCAAAGAAATGTAGGAAATAAATTTGATGATAATCTATCTTTTTTAAGAAATATTATTCCAAAAGAATATAGGCCAATAATAAAAGAAACTGTATTTGTATTTAAAAATCAAGAAATATTAAAAAAAAAGCTAAAACTCGTAGAAGATAAATTAATTTTTCAAAAAAAATTAATTACGAGAATTTTAGAAAGTGCTGACAATTTTACCTTTCAATCTTCAGAAAATTTTGATGATTACAAGGAATCTAGCAATAAAGAATTTGACCTGACTTTATATAGTAATGAAAATCTCAATTTAATGGGACCAAGAGGATATTTGGCAATTGATGATAAGTTTTTATATCTAATCACTGGCACAGGTTCATTGATGTATGTTCAGTTAGAGGATTTTGAAAAAAAAAGTAAAATTATATTTAATAAAATCAAAACTAATTTTTTAAAAATAAATGGTGGAGTAGATTTTACACATTTTTACAGCACAGCTGTAAAAAGTATACTAATTAAAGACAATCATGTTTATGTTTCCCAGGTTAAAAAACAAAGTAAGGATTGTTTTGTAAGTGTTATTTTAAAAGCAGAACTAAATTTACTTAAAATGGAATTTAAGGAATTATTTAATACAAACCACTGTATACCATTTTACACAAATCAATCGGGTGGAAACCTTGCTGATTATAAAAATGATAAAATTTTATTTACTACTGGAGCTTTTAAAACTTTTGAAGACATGTCAGATACTCGTCCAGCAAAAGTCAGAAATTTACCTATGGATAAAGATAGTTTGATTGGCAAGATAATGTCAATTGATATTAATAGTGGTGATGCTGAAATAATATCGATGGGACATCGAAATATACAGGGTTTATTTTATGATAAATATAAAGATATAATTTATTCTACAGAACATGGGCCAACGGGGGGAGATGAAATAAATGTAAATTCAAATCTTAGTTCAGAAGAAATTGAAAATTACGGATGGCCTATAGCCTCCTATGGTGTTCAGCCAGATTATTGGGATAAAAATAAAAAAAATTATATGGCAAAGTTTGCACCATATTATAAATCACATAAAGACCATGGATTTGTTGAACCACTTATATGGTTTACACCTGCTTTGGGCATCACACAAATTACAAAAGGAAATACAGGTAAAACATCTAAGAAAGACATATTTTATTTTGGTGCGATGGGGTGGGATATAGAAGAAGGAGACTTATCTATTCACAAATTATCACTTAATAATGATGGAACTATCTATGATCATTCAGTAATTCCAATTGGAGACAGAGTTAGAGATTTATTATTTGATAAAAATAAAGAAAAGCTGTATTTTTTCCTAGAAAACTCTGGTTCTATAGGAGTGTTAAGTAAAAAATAATTTAAAAATATCTCGATGCAACAGACAGAAAAAGAAACAGGAAAATTATTTCATGAACTATGGAAAAAATTTACTAATAAAATTTTTAATCAAAGTTTAGAATTAATTTTTAAGAGATATAAAGTTAACAGATTTGATCTTAAAATAATAAAAAATAAAGTTATTTTAGATGCTGGGTGTGGTTCTGGAAGACATGCAGTTGCTTCAGCTTACCTAGGAGCAAAAAAAGTCGTAGGAATTGATATATCTAAAGAACAAGTCGAACTTAATAATAAAAACTTTAAAAATATTAAGAATATT
>CEST01002712.1_pt1 | contig 29847 bp, 41 predicted proteins | sample 326921 | NCBI WGS metagenome assembly CEST01 (sample SAMEA2621509, study PRJEB7988) | marine metagenome | biome: marine biome (ENVO:00000447); feature: surface water layer (ENVO:00002042); material: "saline water (ENVO:00002010), including plankton (ENVO:xxxxxxxx)" | depth 5 m
CCGAGTGGTTGAAGGCACCGGACTCATAATCCGTTTTCCTCTGGAACGTCACTGGTTCGAACCCAGTCGGATGCATAGAATTTAAAAACTTTTCAGATATTGCTTTTTACTCATTATAATAATACTATTATAGATAATGATATATTTTGACTTAAACTATAAAAACTAATATAAATTAAAACTATAAGCTATGGCTACTATAAATAAACAAAAGTACCTTAACGATTTACAAAACCAATATTTAAAAACTAATCTACCTAAGATTCAAATCGGAGATGGTATAAAATTAGGGATTAAAATTATTGAAGGAAATAAAGAACGTATTCAGTTTTATGAAGGAACCGTTATTGCAAGAAAAAATTCTTCAATTAATACAACAATTACAGTTCGGAAAGTTTTTCAAAATATAGGTGTAGAACGGATTTTTTTAATTCATTCTCCAAAAGTAAATTCGATTGAAATTCTCAAATCAGCAAAAGTTCGTAGATCTAAGCTGTATTATCTGAGAAACAGAAGAGGAAAAGCAAGTAGATTAAAGCAACGATTTAATTAACTAATTAATAAAAGTGTATTTAGCTCCTTTAGTACTTATTAAATGATTACAATAGATGTTAGGAAAATATTAATGAACTAGCTATCTTTTTATTATCAAATTATATAAAGGTTTTCATATGGCATCATATAATGTAACATTAGAATCTACAGAACATGATATTAATACAGTAATAGAATGCCCTGACGACACATTTGTTTTAGATATAGCAGAAGAACAAGGTATCGATTTACCATACTCTTGCCGTGCAGGTGCTTGTTCAACTTGTGCTGGTAAAGTATTAGAAGGTGAAATCGATCAATCAGAGCAAACATTTTTAGATGAAGATCAAATGGCAGAAGGCTTCATTTTAACATGTGTTACATATGCAAAATCAGACTGTAAGATCTTAGTGCACCAAGAAGATGAATTATATTAATTAATTTATATATAAAATAAAAAATCTTAGAAAGCTTTAGCAATTATAGACTAAAGCTTTTTTAAGATTAGAAATTAAGTTCAGCTGCTTGAACTTTTTCAAATTGTTTTTTCTTTAAAATTAAAGTTACTTGTGTTAGTAATACAAGGAAACAGAATCCTACATATCCAAGAATACGGCCTGAATTTTGAAGAACAATTTCTGATTCTTCTTGTCCAAATCCACCAACATTTGGATCCATATTTAAAGGCTGTTCTGCCTTAACGATTTGCCCTTGTTTTACGAGTAGCACTAAACCTTTAGGAATAATCTGAGTGGTTTTATTACCTTCAGCATTAATAATTTTAATATTTGCTTCTCCTTTTTCACCAGTAACAATTTCTGCAACTTGACCACTCTGAAGAGCACCAAAAGCATTCATGTTACTTTTTTCACCTGTCGGGTAAACCTGACCACGACCACGGTTACCACCAGCGTATAAAGGATAAGTTAGATATTTAATATCTGAATCTTTTTCTGGATCAGGCGCAACAACAGGGAAAATTAGCTCTTGATGTGTTTTTCCTGCAATTGGTCCTACAACTAAAATGTTGTCGAATTCAGAACTGTAAGGAGAAATAAAAACACCCTTATTTTTTGCTTTTAATTCAGCCGAAATTTGGCTTTTAGCAGCTAATTTAAATCCCTTCGGTAAAATTACAATTCCACCAACATTTAAATCAGCGGCTTTACCATTTGCTCCAATTTGTTTACGACTTCGATCGTATGGTACTTTTAACTCAACTTCAAAAACTGAATTGGGAAGAACAGCTTGTGGAGCTTCGATTTCAATAGCTTTTTGATTTAAGTGACAATTCGCGCACGCTAACTTACCATTAGCAGCACGTGGGTTTGCATAACCTTGTTGTGCAAACACAGGGTATGCGTTAGAATTTTCGAGACAAAAACCTAATAAACTTATAGCAATCGTTAAATTAAATAAAATACTTTTAAAAAACTTGTTAGTTGCCATGAATATAATACTTTTTAAGTATGTTTAATATGTTAATTTTTTATTAATAACAAAATGCCTGCGCCTGAAAAATATAATATTAATATTGCTATTGAAAGTAAGATCTGTGTAAGAGGATCAGTTGATGGTGTTAAAATTGCTCCCACAATTGTTGAACCTAATATAACATATCGCCATGAACCTAACATTTGATTGACTGTTACAATATTAAGAACACCGAGTAATATTTGAATGATCGGAATTTGAAAAGCTATACCAGTACTATAAAATAAAACTAATATAAATTCAAAATATTGATCAAAAGACCATAAGGGTTCAATTACTTCATCACTATACTTCAAAAAGAAATTTAAAGCAGCGGGGATTAGAACATAATATGAAAACAGGAGTCCTAAGCCAAATAAAACTAGTGCACCTACTAATAATGGAAATATTATCTTCTTTTCATTTTCAGTTAAACCTGGAAGTAAAAATAATAAAAGTTGACTTAATATGAAAGGACTACTGAAAAATATTCCCGTATAAAAAGAAATTTTTACTGTCGAAACGAAATATTCACCTGGTGACAGTTGAAAAAATTTAACGTTCGTGACAGGTAACTCTAATATTTTAACTAAAAATTTAACTTCAAAGAAAGCTGCACATGTTAATAATAAAATTATCCAGAACACTTGAAAACTACGCTGTCGTAATTCTTCAACATGTTCTGAAAACGGTAATTCTAAGGTTAATTTATAATTTTCCTTAAAATTGAAATCGGAACTTGTTATCATATCGATATCTTAGACCTAAATACTTATTTATATAATCTAGATTAAATGTGGTTAAATAATACTATACACACAATATTTCTAAATTACATAAATAATTTTTCCGGATTTCAAAAAAATTTAAAAATTTTAAAATTTATGAAATGAAATTAATACCTTCAATTAATGCAGTTAATCGCTTTACTTCAAGTGCTGCAGCAATTTTATCTTCACTAGCTTCAGCAGTCTCTAATTTTAGAGTAGCTTGTTCTAATTCTTTATTTGCTTCACTTAAATTAACACCATTAAGCTCTTGAACTTCTGGTACTAATACAGTAATTAAATCTTGATCGATTTGAGCAACTCCACCTAATAATAGAATCGGAGTCCATTTTGTTCCCATTCGGATTTTTAGTAAGCCAATATCTAAGGCTGTAACTAATGAGATATGTCCTTCTAAAATACCTATCTTTCCTGTTAATGAGGGAATTAGAATTTCTTCTGCTTCCGTCGAGCAAACTGTTCGAGTAGGAGTAATAACACGGATGTTCATTGCCATTTTTAATTTACTCCTTTATTTTAGAGTTTCTGCTTTTTCAATAGCTTCATCAATATTTCCTACAAGATAGAAAGATTGTTCAGGTAAAGAATCTAGTTCACCCGCGAAAATCATAGTGAAACCTTTAATAGTCTCTTCTAAACTTACATATTTACCAGGTGAACCTGTGAAAATTTCAGCAACGAAGAATGGTTGTGATAAGAATCTTTCTACTTTACGAGCACGTGCTACAATTAATTTATCATCATCAGATAATTCTTCAATACCTAGAATTGCAATAATATCTTGTAATTCTTTATAACGTTGTAAAGTTTCTTTAACTGTTTCAGCCATTTCATAATGTATAGCAGATACAATACCTGGCTGTAACATTGTAGATGTAGAATCTAATGGATCTACTGCAGGATAGATACCCTTAGCTGCTAAGTTACGTGATAATACTGTTGTTGCATCTAAATGTGCAAACGTTGTAGCTGGTGCCGGATCTGTTAAATCATCAGCTGGTACATAAACCGCTTGAATAGAAGTAATAGAACCTTGTGTTGTAGAAGTAATACGTTCCTGTAATGCACCCATTTCAGTTGCTAATGTAGGTTGGTAGCCTACTGCTGATGGCATACGACCTAATAAAGCAGATACTTCAGAACCAGCTTGTGTGAAACGGAAAATATTATCGATAAATAATAAAACATCTTGTTTATTTACATCACGGAAATATTCAGCCATTGTTAATGCAGTTAAACCTACACGCATACGAGCCCCTGGAGGTTCGTTCATTTGACCATATACTAATGCTACTTTAGACTGTGCAAAATCAGAACTATTAATTACACCAGACTCTTTCATTTCTTCGTATAAATCATTTCCTTCTCGTGTACGTTCACCAACGCCACCGAAAACAGATACGCCACCATGAGCTTTTGCAATGTTATTAATTAATTCCATAATTAACACAGTTTTACCTACACCGGCACCACCAAATAAACCAATTTTACCACCACGACGGTATGGCGCAAGTAAATCTACAACTTTAATACCAGTTTCAAAAATTGAAGGTTTTGTTTCTAACTCTGTAAAAGCAGGTGCTTCACGATGAATTGGTAATGTTGTTTCATAAGAAACATCACCTTGCTCATCTACAGGTTCACCAATTACATTGAAAATTCGACCTAATGTTGATGTACCAACTGGAACACTAATCGGACAACCTAAATCTACTGCTTCAAGACCTCGTTTTAAGCCATCTGTAGAACGCATTGATACAGCGCGAATTTTATTTCCACCTAGTAATTGTTGTACTTCAACTACGATTGCAGAGCCATCAGCCCCAGTAATACTAATTGCACTATAAATGGGAGGTAAAGTTCCATCAGGGAATTCAATATCTAAAACGGGACCAATAATTTGAGAAATATAACCTTTATTTGTACTAGTTTCTAACATTTTAACTTAACATATTTAAATATTTAAGAATAAATATACTTTCAGTAATTAGAATTATTATGGAAATTAATAATAAATTTCTAATTTATTAACTAAACCTTATTGTACAACAAAAGTATGTGAATTCTTGAATTACAAACAGTTTTTCTTAAATCTTTTGATTACTTGAAAATATTTGAAATTTAACTTGGGTAATTCAAACTATAATTTAAATAAATGATTAATTAGGAGAAATTTTTAATTAATAATCTATTTCATTAATAAAATTTAATAATTTTTAGTATCTTCACATATAATAGTATTGTGACTAAATATCTTTACATAGTTTAATAGTAAGAAAGTTAAAAACCATAAATTATATTAAGGAATGTATTACTATGGCATTACCATGGTATCGTGTTCATACAGTTGTTTTAAATGATCCCGGCCGTTTAATTGCTGTGCATTTAATGCATACTGCATTAGTATCAGGTTGGGCTGGATCAATGGCATTATATGAACTTGCTGTTTATGATCCATCAGATCCGGTATTAAATCCTATGTGGCGTCAAGGTATGTTTGTAATGCCTTTTATGACGCGTTTAGGTATTACTGATTCTTGGGGTGGCTGGAGTATTACAGGTGAAAGCGTATCAAACCCAGGTATTTGGAGTTTTGAAGGTGTAGCATTATCACATATTATTTTATCAGGTATGTGTTTCTTAGCTGCTATTTGGCATTGGGTATATTGGGATTTAGAATTATTCCGTGATCCACGAACAGGTGAACCTGCATTAGATCTACCAAAAATTTTTGGTATTCATCTATTCTTATCAGGATTACTTTGTTTTGGTTTCGGAGCTTTCCACGTTACCGGTCTATTTGGACCTGGTATTTGGGTTTCTGATGCCTATGGAGTTACAGGTAAAGTACAACCAGTAGCACCAGCATGGGGCGCAGATGGTTTTAATCCATTTAACCCTGGTGGTATTGCTGCCCATCATATTGCAGCAGGTATTTTTGGTATCTTTGCAGGTATTTTCCATTTAACGGTTCGTCCTCCACAACGTCTATACCGTGCATTAAGAATGGGTAACATTGAAACTGTATTATCAAGTAGTATTTCAGCAGTATTCTTTGCAGCTTTTATTACTTCTGGAACAATGTGGTATGGTGCCGCGGCTACACCAATTGAATTATTTGGTCCTACACGTTATCAATGGGATAGTGGTTATTTCCAACAAGAAATTGAGCGTCAGGTTGAAGCTTCAGTTTCAGAAGGATTATCTGAGAGTCAAGCTTGGTCAAGAATTCCAGATAAATTAGCATTCTATGATTACATTGGAAACAACCCCGCAAAAGGTGGTTTATTCCGTGCAGGTCCAATGAATAAAGGTGATGGAATTGCTGAAGCTTGGTTAGGACATCCAATTTTCCGTGATAAAGAAGGTCGTGAACTTACTGTAAGACGTATGCCTGCTTTCTTTGAAACATTCCCAGTAATTTTAGTGGACAAAGATGGTATTATTCGTGCAGATATTCCATTCCGTCGTGCAGAATCTAAATACAGTATTGAGCAAGTAGGTGTTACTGTAGATTTCTATGGTGGTAAATTAAATGGTCAAACATTTAAAGATGCTCCTACTGTGAAAAAATTCGCTCGTAAAGCACAATTAGGTGAAGTTTTCGAATTTGATCGTACAAGTTTAGAATCAGATGGTGTATTCCGTAGTAGTCCTCGTGGTTGGTATACGTTTGGTCACGCTAATTTCGCACTATTATTCTTCTTTGGTCACTTATGGCATGGTGGTCGTACAATCTTCCGTGATGTGTTCACTGGTATTGGTGCAGAAGTAACAGAACAAGTTGAATTTGGTGCATTCCAAAAACTTGGTGATAAATCAACTAAAAAACAAGGCGCTGTTTAATTTACGACCCTTCTTTTTTAACGGTATTAAAAAACTAACAGGATTAAAAATGGAAGCTTTAGTTTATACGTTTTTACTTATTGGTACTTTAATGGTAATCTTTTTCGCTGTATTCTTCAGAGAAACACCACGAATTATTAAAAAATAAAACCATAAAAATGGTTTTATTTTTTAATCTTCATGTTCTTCGAAAGGATCTCGTAAATTTTTTGACGCAGGTCCAAATGCAGTATAAACAGAATATGCCGTTATTCCTAAAAGTAAACTTGACACAAAAATTACTATAATCGTTGCTGTTTCCATATGATAAAATAACTATTTTAATAAAATATTGTTATACAGATTATTATATAATATGATCAGCAAAAATTAATTTATTAAAGAGATAAAATATTCTTATGGCATTAAGAACAAGATTAGGAGAAATATTACGTCCTTTAAATGCTGAATATGGTAAGGTTGCACCAGGTTGGGGTACAACTCCAATTATGGGCGCTGTAATGTTAGCATTTTTAGTATTTCTATTAATTATTTTACAAATTTATAACTCATCATTAATCATCGAAAACGTTGATGTTGATTGGGCTAATGGAATTGTTTAATCAATAGAACTCTAATTTAAAAGGTCTAGGGGCCTTTTAAATTAAACAAAAAAATTTAACTTGTATCATATATGGATATTATTAGTCTAGGTTGGGCAACATTAATGACAATGTTCACATTCACATTAGCTTTAGTAGTTTGGGCACGAAACGGTTTCTAACTATTAAAGAATTATAAAAATTAAAAATTTTCAACATTATGGAATTAGTTCTTGCAATTTTCCCTTATGCTAATGCAGAAATTGTGACTGCTGCGACAACTTGTATTTTAATGACGCTATTTGGTCTTTCATTAGGATTTGTCCTTCTAAAAGTTCAAGGTGAATAATAAAAAATATTTAAACGGCAAAAATTTTCGAGAGGATTTGATTTAAACTTGAAGAAAATCTTCTCCTCTATTTCAAAGCCAAATAATTGACAAATTTATTAGTTATTTGATACAATAGTATCAAGCTTGCGGACATAGCTCAGTGGTAGAGCGCGACCTTGCCAAGGTCGATGTCGCGCGTTCGAATCGCGTTGTCCGCTTCATAATTAAAAAAAGAAAATAAGCTTTAAAGTTTTTTCACCTATTTTCTTCCAATAATATTATTCTTCCATTAATTGTTTAAATGCTGTTGGATTCAATAATGCAATTTGTGATAACATTTTACGATTTAATGTAATTTTCGATAGTTTTAAGTGATGAATAAATCTACTATAATTTGAACCATTTAATTTTGCCGCTGCATTAATACGGGTAATCCATATTTGTCTAAAAATTCGTTTTTTACGTTTTCGACCTACATAAGCGTATCTTAACGCTTTCATAACTTGTTGATTAGCAACTCGAAATAATTTTGAATGAGCCCCTCTATACCCTTTTGCCGATTGTAATATTTTCTTACGACGTTTTCTAGCGACATTACCACGCTTAATTCTAACCATAATAATAAAATTCTATTAATGAATAAAAGACCCAAAATTGTTTAATACGGTAACATCAATCTAATTGCAAACTTATCACCCCTTGTTACACAAACACGTGTGGATAATTTACGTTTTTGAGTATTCGATTTTTTCATCAATAAATGTCCTTTATAGGCATGACGTCTTAAAAATTGACCTGTCCCCGTTTTTTTATAACGTTTAGCAGCTGCCTTTCTTGTTTTTAATTTTGGCATAAAATAAAAATGAATTATTATTGTTAGTATTTTTAAAATTATTCATAGATTAGTAATGACTTTAAATTTTCATAAGTTTGCCATTAATTATATAGACTTTTAAATCTATTAATTATTCAATCTAATTTAAATAGTAGATTATATACTCCTTCTTTGTCAATAATTGCTTACATAAAAAATTTGATAAAGATATTTTTAGAAATGATCCCAAAGTTAAAAATAGTTCTAATCGGGCATTTTTCATCTTTTAATTTCAAACTTGAAATTAAAAGATGTATTGGAATTCCATTACTTTACTTAAATATCGACTCTTATAACGATTAAACAGCTCTTTTAGAGACTTTTAACTTACATTGAACGTTAATCACAAAATAGTACTTTAAATAACAAATAAGTTAATCATTTATAATAGCTTATAAGTCAAAAAAAAATTACTATAAAATTTTTAGAAGAATATTAGTTGTTTTTGAATATTAATTGATGTTATATTATATTTTAAAAATGACCGATATTTATTTATACAAACGAATTATATATATTAAATGAAATTTTCAATTAAACAGATTATTTATTTTTGTTTGACTCTTTTTAGTCTAATTTGGTTAGTCTTTAGTCTTGGAGGGTTTGACATTAGTAATTTTGGATCAGTCTTAGACTCAAGCAACCGTTCAGTAAAAGATCTTCCACCGTCAAAAATGACTTATGGACGATTTTTAGAATATTTAGATATGGATTGGATTAAAAAAGTTGATTTATACGATAATAGTCGTACAGCTATTGTTGAAGCCGCGAGTCCAGAATTAGGCAATAGGCCGCAGCGGATCCATGTTGATATTCCAGCAGGTGCTTCACAATTAATAGTGAAATTAAAAGAACATCATGTTGATTTTGATTCACACCCACTAGAAAATACAAGCTTCTTATTCACACTAGTTGGTAATTTAATTATTCCAATTATATTTTTCGGTGGTTTATTTTTCTTATTACAACGTTCAAATAATTTTCCAGGTGGTCCAGGTCAGGCAATGAGTTTTGGAAAATCGAAAGCTCGGTTCCAAATGGACGCAACTACTGGAGTAGGTTTTGCAGATGTAGCAGGAATTGATGAAGCTAAAGAAGAATTTGAAGAAATTGTTTCATTTTTAAAACAACCAGAAAAGTTTACAACAGTCGGGGCGAAGATACCAAAAGGGGTTTTATTAGTTGGACCTCCGGGAACTGGAAAAACATTATTAGCAAAAGCCATCGCAGGTGAGGCTGGTGTTCCATTTTTTAGTATCTCAGGTTCAGAATTTGTAGAAATGTTTGTTGGTGTAGGTGCTTCACGTGTTCGTGATTTATTTAAAAAAGCTGCAGAAAATGCTCCTTGTATCATTTTTATTGATGAAATTGATGCTGTTGGTCGACAACGTGGAGCAGGTGTTGGTGGTGGTAATGATGAACGTGAACAAACCTTAAACCAATTATTAACTGAAATGGATGGTTTTCAAGGTAATACTGGAGTCATTGTTGTTGCGGCAACAAACAGGGTTGATGTTTTAGATTCTGCCTTATTACGTCCGGGGCGATTTGATCGTCAGGTTACTGTAAATCCACCAGATCGATTAGGTCGATTAGCGATTTTAAACGTTCATGCTAGAAATAAACGATTAGCAGAAGGTGTTAAGTTAGAATCAATTGCTCAACGGACTCCAGGCTTCGCAGGTGCAGATCTTGCTAATTTATTAAATGAAGCTGCTATTCTAACGGCTAGAAGAGAAAAAACAGCAATTACAAATGATGAGATAGATTCTGCTATTGATCGTATTATTGCTGGTCTTGAAGGAGCTCCATTATTAGACAGTAAAAGTAAACGCTTAATAGCTTATCAGGAAGTTGGTCGTGCAATTGTTGGTACTTTAGTTACCTCACATGATGCTGTACAAAAGGTAACTTTAATTCCTCGTGGTAATTCAAGAGGATTAACTTGGTTTACTCCTGGTGAAGATCAAGGTTTAATCTCTAGATCACAATTGTTAGCACAAATTATAGGTACTCTTGGAGGTCGCGCAGCAGAACAAATCGTTTTTGGTACTGCTGAAGTTACTACAGCTGCTAGTGGCGATTTACAACGCGTAACAAGTATTGCTAGACAAATGGTAACAAGATATGGGATGTCAAATATTGGACCAATTGCATTAGAAACACAAGGCAATGGACAAGTCTTCTTAGGATCAGGTATGGCTAGTAGTTCAGAATATGCAGATGATGTGGCTAATCGGATTGATGAACAAGTTTGCCAAATCATTCATGATTGTGAACAAAAAGCTTTACAAATTATGGAAGAAAATCGTGCCGCATTAGATCTACTTGTTGATATTTTGATTGATAAGGAAACAATCGATGGTCCTGAATTTACAAAAATTCTAGGAAAGTATACAGTCGTTCCTGATAAAAGCGATCTTTATGTTTCGCAAATATCTTAAGTATTAATTCCATTACAATAATAATTTTTGATTTTGATCTTTTTGTTTTTTTAAATCAAAAATTATACTGTTTTGGTTTTTAAAGATTTTTTTAAATTATTTAAAAAAAATAAATCATTGAGATTTCAAACTATATTAATATAAACTTGATTTAAAACATAGATTTTGTTTCACTGTTAAATCAAACGAGTTTACAACTTAAATATTAAAATATCTGTTTAATTATGAATTACTTCCATTTTTAAGTAACCATAGTTATTATGATTATTCATTAACAAAGAGCGGTACCCTTTTGATTTTTCTTTTTCAAAACTAATAAAAAGTAATCGTTATCAAAATTTAAGGAAGAGCTTTATGGCAAAGAAGAGTATGATTCAGAGAGAATTAAAAAGGATTAAATTAAATAAGAAATATTCGGAAAAACGCTCAGAATTATTACAACAATATAGAGAAACGAATGATTTTGAAGGTCGATTAGAAATACACGGTAAAATTCAAAAACTTCCTCGAAATAGTGCCGACAATAGGATGCGTAACAGATGTTGGAAAACAGGTCGTCCGCGTGGTTATTTCCGTGATTTTGGATTATCAAGACATGTATTGAGAGAAATGGCACATGAATGTTTATTACCTGGTATAACAAAATCTAGTTGGTAATTTAAAGTTTTAAAGGTTCAATTATAAAATTGAACCTGTGAAACTTTAAATTTCTTCAAAACTATTACCACGTTGGAATTGTAAATATGCTGCAACAAAAAGTCCTAAAGCCGATACAGTAATCATACCTAAAACGATTCCAGATAAAAGTGGTTCTACCATGTGTTTTTACCTATTTCCTAAATAACATATTTTTAATACATTAGTATACAACAATTTACATGCAATTAATTGTCTCAATTTTAATTTCAACCATTTATCTAATTGAGATTTAATAGTTTTTATCTAAAACCGATAGCAGCTTGCCATACAAATGCTAATGCTAAAAAGAAAACTGGAATAATTGGCAATACATCGACGATTGGACTAAAAGCTACATACGCCTCAGGTAAACGTGCTAAAAGTAAACTTTCCATTATTAAAACCTCTCAAGATATAAGTAATTAGTAATATTAAATATATATTTAATTTAATACTATTAATTTTAATATAAAAATTATTAAAAATTTGATTTATATATATAAATGTTTCAAATTTGACTGTGTTTTAATATATAATTATTGTAAACAATAGTTTCTAATAGAGAAATTTTTCCCTAAATAATTTTTAAGTTTGTTTTAACTTGAGTTTTTTCGGATTTTGGTCCTAATAACTAAATTTAAAACAATTGCTTATTTAGAAATCAATTATTTGTATTACTAAAATGATATTCTAGTTTTATTAAAATAAATTCATTATGACAGCATCATTTTTACCATCAATTCTGGTCCCAATCGTTGGTATAGTTTTTCCCGCTTTTGCAATGGCATTATTCTTTATGTATACGCAACAAGACGAAGTTAACTAATATCGTAAGTATGGAATATTTTATTGTTCCATGCTTAATTCACTGATTTATACGTACCTAGTAAAAAACAAAATAATACTGTTATATAGAGTATGGGAGGAATTTAATGAAACAAAATGTTTCGACGAAACTGGAGCGAGTTAGCAAAATTTTTAAAAAGATTGGTAAAATTATGCTACCCGGCATTTTATTGATTCCTAGAAAAGCAATCGCAACTAATAGCACTGAAGTCTTATTGAGCATAGAAGGGAAACTTGGCCTCCTTGAGAAAGCTTCGAGAGCTAATTCCAAAATTTCTCCAACGTCAGCATTAGCCTGCGCTGGTGCTGGATTTTGCATAAGCAAAGCAAAGGATTCATTAGTCGAAGGCAATAGAGGTAAAGCAATTGCATTTATCTGTGGCGCAGCAGTTTCGATTTGTGGTCAGAGAATAGGGATTTAAAAAAATAATAGGTTATGAAAATTTATTTTAATATAACCTATTATTTGTTTTACAATTTATAGTGAAGAACCTAAACCAGAATAAGCACCATAGAAAAATAAACTAAGCATTGTTATTGCTGCACCGCCTCCAACTAAACCTACTAGCCATAACGGAACTCTACCAGTATTTGACATAAAAAAACTCCAATATATTAATTAATTAAAGAAATAACTTGAAAATAATACCGCTAAAACAAAAATTAATAGAAGTCCCCAGTAAAGAGAAGTACGGTTTAATTCTACTGCTTGTTTATTAGGATTTGGACCTGTCATAAAATATTTCCTCTTATCTATTTGAATTATTTATCGTTGAATAAATTGCATTGCAGTAATTCCACCTAAAAAGAATACTGTTGGAACTGCTAAACCATGAATAGCTAGCCAGCGAAAAGTAAAAATTGGATAAGCTACAGGTTGATTAATATTTCTTGTCATCTTTATATACCTTTTTATAAACCTTTAGTTAAATCTTCTAATTCTTGTTTAGCACTAAAACGATCGTTTACTAACGGAACTTGTTGACGATCTTGTGTGAAGTATTCGTTCGGTCGGGGCGTTCCAAACACATCATAAGCTAAACCAGTACTAACAAATAACCATCCTGATACGAAAAGAGATGGGATAGTAATACTGTGAATAATCCAATATCTTACACTCGTGATAATATCAGAAAACGGACGTTCACCAGTCGATCCACCAGACATAATATTATATTTTCCTTTAAAGTTAATGATTGTTTCTCATTCAATAGTTTTGCAAAGAGCGGGCAGGGGGAATCGAACCCCCATCATTAGCTTGGAAGGCTAAGGTTTTACCACTAAACTATGCCCGCATGCTTATATTATAAAATTAAGCAGTTATTAAAAGCAATAAAACTTTACAAAAATAACTTATAAACTTTCTAAATTTAAATCTAAAAATTTAGCCAAGTCTGAAGCTTGATCTTCTAACATTGAAATAGCAGTAGGTTGTTGGACAGGTGTTATTGGTATTTTTCGGTCATCTTTCAAACATAAATAAATAATACGTTTTGGATTCAGTCCTTCAGATACTTTTATACCAATTGATTTGATATTATTTAAAGGATACGTTAATAAGACTTCTCTATTTTTTCCCGGAAATCCTTTCCGGACAATCTTAACTAGTTTTTCAAGTTTATTATATTCATTATAACCCCCACCGACATCCCAGAGAATTGTTAAGCTGATAAACAGGCTTATAGATAAACTAAGAGTTCCATAAAAAGTCATTACGATACCTTGTGGGAAGAAAACTAGTTCCGTAGTATCTGTGAATAATAATAAGTTGATTTTAAAATAACTTGAAAATCCTGCTAAGATAAATCCTAAACCACCAATAAATAAAAGAATAGTCCAAAAATAATTGCTAAAACGTCGAGATCCCGTAATTTTATCTTGACGAAAATCTTGTTGCATTTAATTCTTTTAAAATTATTAAAAATGTTAAATTAATTTAATTGATTTGAATCCTAAATACAGACCTGAAGCAATAGCAAAACAAAAACCTACTAATAAAAAATAATCAATAATAACGGTCATATTCTCTTTTTGATTTTTTAAAATGAAGTTTATAAAATTTTTTACATTTCTTAGTATATATTATATAGTAATCTCTATTTAAATTTTGGTTGGTAATAATTTTCATTAATATTTATTTAAGATAACGTACACCAATGAAAAATTCAATTATTAATTTAATTAAAAATTAAGGTACAATTATGGCTAGTTTTATTAAACCTTATAACGATGATCCATTTGTAGGACATTTAGCAACACCCATAACATCATCAGCAGTTACACGAGGAATTTTATCTAATCTACCTGCTTATAGGCCAGGATTAACCCCTTTATTACGCGGGTTAGAAATTGGATTAGCGCATGGTTATTTTTTAATAGGTCCTTTCGCAACTTTAGGACCCTTGAGAAATTCAGATATTGCTTTATTAGCAGGTTATCTTTCAACGATTGGGTTAATTTTAATTCTAACTTTAGGATTAAGTATTTACGGTTATGCAACCTTCCAGACTAGTGAAACAACAAATCAATTACAATCTAGAGATGGTTGGAATCAATTTAAAGGTGGGTTTGTTGTAGGAGCTTGTGGAAGTGCAAGTTTTGCTTTTATTTGTCTTTCAAGTATTCCATCGTTTATTTCAGGTTAGATTACTCTTTATAAAATAAATTAATTTTAGTATTAGAATAAATTTATTTTATAAAGGCTTTATTTTTCGATTTACTAATACAGAATAATAATTAAATGAACAATACAAATACTACAGTAGTTAATATACAAGAAGAATATAACAATACAGATATTGCTAAAATTTTAAATCTATTAGATGAAGAATTAGTTGGTTTAGCACCAGTAAAGGCACGTATTCGTGAAATTGCAGCTTTACTTCTTGTCGATAAATTACGAAAAAATTTAGGAATTACAGCTGGAAGCCCAGGTTTACACATGTCATTTACAGGTAGTCCAGGAACTGGTAAAACTACAGTTGGGTTAAAAATGGCAGATATTTTATTCCAATTAGGTTACATTGAAAAAGGTCATTTACTTACAGTAACACGTGATGACTTAGTAGGGCAGTATATCGGTCATACAGCACCGAAAACTAAAGAAGTATTAAAAAAAGCAATGGGTGGTGTACTATTTATTGATGAAGCTTATTACTTATATAAACCTGATAATGAACGTGATTATGGTTCAGAAGCAATTGAAATTTTATTACAAGTAATGGAAAATCAACGTGATGAATTAGTAGTTATTTTAGCTGGTTATAAAGAACCTATGGATAAATTCTATGAGTCTAACCCTGGTTTATCTTCACGTATAGCTAATCATATAGATTTTCCAGATTATACTGTTGGGGAACTAGTAAAAATTTCAAAAATGATGTTAGACGAGCAACAGTATCAACTAACACCAGAAGCAGAAGAAGCATTAACGAATTACATTGCGAAAAGAAAAGAACAGCCATTATTTGCTAATGCCAGAAGCATTAAAAATGCTTTAGATAGAGCTAGAATGCGTCAAGCAAACCGAATTTTTGATAGTCGTGGTCAAATTTTAACAAAAAAAGAATTAGTTAATATTGAAGCAGAAGATATCTTACAAAGTACCGTTTTTAATTCTTAAGAGGAAACCAAATGACTGTAAATCTTCTTGTTATTGGTGGAACAGGAACATTAGGACGTCAAATTGTTCGACGGGCGTTAAATGAAGGATATCAAGTTCGATGTCTAGTACGAAATTTACGCCAAGCCAATTTTTTAAAAGATTGGGGCGCTGAATTAGTTTATGGAGATCTAACTTTATTTGAAACAATTCCCCCTTGTTTAAGAGGCATTAATATAATCATAGATGCTTCAACTACTCGTGCTAATGAATCAATCCCAATAAAAAAAATTGATTGGGATGGAAAACTTGCATTAATTGAAGCAGCGAAGATTGCGGAAATTGAACATTTCATTTTTTGTTCATTAATGAATAAAACTGAACATTTACAAATCCCGTTAATGCGAATGAAAAAAGGAATTGAAATTAAATTAATTAATTCGAAAATTCCTTACACAATATTCAGATTACCTGGTTTTTATCAGGGCTTAATTGAACAATATGCTATTTCGATTTTAGAGAACCAATCAATTTGGACAACAACAGAAAACACTTGTGTTTCTTATATAAACACACAAGATGTAGCTAACTTTTTTGTCCGATCTTTAAAAATTCCAAATTCAAAAAATAAAGTTTTTTCTTTAGGGGGTCCTAAAGGCTGGTTATCAACAGAAATTATTGCACTTTGTGAAAAATATATTGGTCAACCTGCTAAAATTGTTAAAATTCCTGTCTTTATTTTAAAACTAACGCAAAAATTTATAGGATTCTTTGAATTTGGTCAAAATATTGCAGATCGCTTAGCTTTTGTGGAACTATTTAATAGAGAGATTGATTTTTCAAAATCGACTTCTAATATTTCACAAACATTTAATATTGATTCAAGTGAAATGTTAAGCTTAGAAGACTATCTTCAAGAATATTTTACAAAAATGTTATTATGTTTAGTGGACATTAATTTTGAAGCAGTTCAAAAACAAAAGAATCTTATTATATAAGGGTTTTTGTATTATTGAGGAAAATTAATGAACTGGGTTCACTTACTTGTTCAAATAGTAAAAGAAATAGAACAACATTCTTATAAAGATGGTACTACTGTAACAAAATATTTAACTAAGTTTCCTAAAAATAGTAAAAATCTGAAGAAAAATAAAACATCTTTGTTAGTTGTTTCAATTTGGCAAAATTCGAATCAGTTATTGGAAAGAATTGGCAATAATAGTAAATTATTGTATAAATCGGATGATTTAGTACTAATAGAAGGATTTTTGTCTATTCAATCCGATTTTGAAAATCCCTCGGTATTGCAACAGAACAAAAAATTTGAAATTTTGGTATTAAACCATTCTGATTATATTTGAATTAGTTGTAATATTTGAATTATTCTTTCTAATCACATTAAAAAATAGTAATTATTAAAATAAACAAATTATAATTGAAATATTTTAGTATAATTAATAATATTTAAAACAGTTTCTGGGAAAAATTTAATGATAACTTTAAAAATTTTAGTATACACAACTGTTATTTTCTTCGTTTCTCTTTTCATTTTTGGATTTTTATCAAGTGATCCTTCAAGAAACCCAAATCGTAGAGACCTTGAATAATAAGAATTAATCATAGATAATTTATTATCTATGATTTTAAATCATTTTTTATCTTAACTAACTAATCGGAAAATATCAGTTATGATCTCAATTACTTCTGAAAGGTTAAAAATTTAGAGAAAAATTTAAAAATTTGTTAATTTTGAATTAGAATCATATAGTATATTCCTTTTATTTTATAAATTTAAGTTATGATTTCTGATGCGCAAGTTTACACAGCAATGTTAATAGCTTTAGTTGCAAGTCTTTTAGCAATTCGATTAGGTTCAACATTATACCAATAATATTTTTAATCATTAAAAATATTATTGGTATAATGTTGTAAATTTATTACAGTAATAGAAGAAACAAAAAAATACTTTATAAAAATTCGTAAATTATGGTCACTAAAGATTTTGTAACCCCTGTTTATCCTTTTACAGCAATTGTAGGTCAAGAAGAGATGAAATTAGCTTTACAGCTTAATGTAATTGACCCAAAGATTGGGGGTGTAATGATTATGGGAGATCGTGGTACAGGAAAATCTACCACAATCCGTGCCATTGCTGATCTACTTCCAGAAATTGAAGTTGTTAAAAATGATCCTTTTAATTCACACAAAACCGATTTAGAATTAATGGGAAATGAAGTTAAATCAGCCATTCGAAATAACGAATCTATAGAAACAGAATTAATCAAAATTCCGATGATTGATCTACCATTGGGTGCTACAGAAGATCGTGTTTGTGGGACAATTGATATAGAAAAGGCACTAACAGAAGGGATCAAAGCATTTGAACCAGGTTTGCTAGCTAAAGCCAATCGAGGATTATTATACGTTGATGAAGTAAATCTATTAGATGATCATTTAGTTGATATTTTACTCGATTCGGCTGCGTCAGGGTGGAATACAGTAGAACGGGAAGGTATTTCAATCCGTCATCCTGCTCGATTTGTGTTAGTAGGTTCAGGAAATCCGGAAGAAGGGGAATTACGACCGCAATTATTAGATCGTTTTGGAATGCACGCAGAAATTCGAACAGTAAAAGATCCTGCATTACGTGTGAGAGTAGTAGAAGAAAGAACAGCATTTGACCAAGATCCTGAGAAATGGGCAAACAAGTATTATTCTCAACAACAAGAATTACGTGATAAAATTGTGGCAGCTCAAAAATTATTACCTGATGTTGAATTAGAATATGATTTACGGGTAAAAATTTCCGAAGTTTGTAGTGAACTAGATGTTGATGGACTAAGGGGTGATATTGTAACAAATCGTGCTGCAAAAGCCTACGCAGCATATAATGAAAGAACTAAAGTTACTGTAGAAGATATTACAAAAATTATTACGTTATGTTTACGTCATCGGTTACGTAAGGACCCATTAGAGACAATTGACTCTGGTGATAAGGTTTCTAAAGTTTTTAAAGAAATTTTTGAAATTCAAGATTAAGCTAAAAAATTGTAGAATATATTTTCCTTATAACTTAAACTTATTAAAAAAATCATTTAGAAATAGTTAAAAGTAATATGTTGAACATTATTTGGTTATCTTGTTGTATTTTCTTAATAATAATTATATTAGCACGTATACCTAATAATACTGGGTTAGGTAGTATCTCAATCAAAAATAATTTTTTAGGTTCCCCCAGTTCTGTAGACAAGTTTTTAAATAAATTAACATGGGGTTTAATTGTAATTTATTTTGTATTAGCGAGCAAATTTAATTTATCTGTTTAAAACTATTTAAAACCTAGACAAAAAGATACTAGATGACCTATAATTACTATAAGTCATTTAGTATAGCGCGGAGTAGAGCAGTCTGGTAGCTCGTTGGGCTCATAACCCGAAGGTCAATGGTTCAAATCCATTCTCCGCTAAATTGGCTATACAATTTATAAAAATTTAACTCGTCTGAAACTTTTTCGAAAATTAATAGAAAAATTCTAATTTTTTTATTAGAATATTAAATTAAATATTAAATAATAATAAAGTTTTACGTATGACATTAAATATACAAACGCCATCACCAACTTTTGGTGGAAGTACTGGTGGCTGGTTACGTTCAGCTGAGGTAGAAGAAAAATATGCTATCAGCTGGACTAGTGGTAAAGAGCAAATTTTTGAAATGCCAACTGGTGGAGCTGCAATTATGCGTAAAGGAGAAAATTTACTTTATCTTGCACGTAAAGAACAGTGCCTTGCGTTAGCAACCCAGTTACGAACTTTTAAAATTAATGATTACAGAGTATATAGAATTTTCCCTAGTGGTGAAGTTCAATATTTACATCCAAAAGATGGTGTTTTTCCTGAAAAAGTAAACCCAGGGCGTGAAGCTGCTAATAGTAGAGATTTTTCAATAGGTAAAAATCCTAATCCTATTTCAGTTAAATTTACTGGCCGTCCAACGTACGAAAGTTAATCTTTCTATTGAGTTCGGTAATTTATTTTTATCAGATCACAGAGAAAATAGTTTCAAAAACGACGGTTTCACCGTCTGCGAAAAATCCTATTTTTATGAATAAAACATTAATTTACTAACTAGTTAAAAGCTTAATGCAGTGTAGCTGATTAGTAAATTTTTGTAAGATTAGTTTTTTACTAATCTTTTGGCGAGATGGCAGAGTTGGTCGATTGCGTCTGATTTGAAATCAGATGAGTCTTTACGGATTCCGTGGGTTCGAATCCCACTCTCGCCTTAAACTATAGAAAAGTATGTTCTTATCGTCTATTTACTTAAAAAGTTAGACTGCTTAACCGTGATTGAAAAAAGAAATTTACTTATGGGTAAAGTATACGATTGGTTTGAAGAACGTCTAGAAGTCCAGGCGATTGCTGATGATATTTCAAGCAAATATGTTCCACCTCATGTTAATATTTTCTATTGTTTTGGTGGGATTGTATTTACATGTTTCTTAGTTCAAGTAGCAACTGGATTTGCAATGACATTCTATTATCGTCCTAGTGTAGTAGATGCGTTTGCTTCCGTTGAATACATTATGACAAGTGTGAATTTTGGATGGTTAATCCGCTCAACTCATCGCTGGTCAGCAAGTATGATGGTAATGATGATGGTGTTACATGTATTCCGTGTATACTTGACAGGTGGTTTTAAAAAACCTCGTGAATTAACTTGGGTAACAGGTGTAATTTTAGCTGTTGTTACTGTATCATTCGGTGTAACAGGATATTCATTACCATGGGATCAAGTAGGATTTTGGGCATGTAAAATTGTAACAGGTGTACCTGCGGCAGTACCAATAGTTGGGCCACCACTAGTTTTATTATTACGTGGAGGAGAAAGTGTTGGACAAGGAACGTTAACCCGTTTCTATAGTGCTCATACATTTGTATTACCATTAGCAGCAGCAGTTTTAATGTTAACACATTTCTTAATGATTAGAAAACAAGGGATCTCTGGTCCACTATAAATATTAAATTTATTTTAAAAATAAGGAAATTAAATTAAAATGTCTGTAATAAAAAAACCGGATTTAACCGATCCAAAATTAAGAGCTAAATTAGCTAAAGGAATGGGTCATAATTACTATGGTGAACCTGCTTGGCCAAATGATCTATTATATGTTTTTCCTATTTGTATGTTAGGAACATTAGCATGTAGTGTTGGTTTAGCAGTAATGGCCCCTACACAGATGGGAGAGCCTGCCGATCCATTCAATACGCCTTTAGAAATTTTACCTGAATGGTATTTCTTCCCAACATTTAATTTATTAAGAGTTTTACCTAATAAACTATTAGGGGTATTAGCGATGGCTGCTGTTCCTGCTGGTTTAATTACTATACCTTTTATCGAGAATGTTAATAAATTTCAAAATCCATTCCGACGCCCAATAGCAAGTTTAGTTTTCATTTTTGGATTCTTATTTGCTTGTTGGTTTGGTATTGGAGCATGTTTACCTATTGACAAAGCCGTATCTTTAGGTTTTTGGTAAACTTTCAAGATTACTAGAATATACACATATATTCTAGTAATCTTAAAAGTTTCGTATTTTGAGATATAAGTAAATATTATTTTTTAAATTCGTTAAAAAGAGGTTTTCAGATAATCAAACACACGAAGAGAGTTTTACTAATAAATTATCCATTACAACCAAAAATACTCCGTTTTTAATAAAACAACATCTTTTAGAATAAATTTTTTTTAAAATCTATTATACAATAAGTTGTATACTAATAAAAATTGATATCTTTTTTTAATAAAACACAAACAAATTCTAAACAAACACAATTTATGAAGCGATTTAATTTAATCATCCTGTTATTAGGACTTTTAATTTTTAATCTTCCTCAACAAGTAAATGCTGAAGTAGGTGGTTTAACGAAATGTAGTAAATCACCCGCATTTGATAAACGACTTCAAGCTACTGTTAAAAAATTAGAGCAACGACTTGCAACATTTGAAGTAGGTTCACCACCAGCGTTATCTTTAGAACAACAAATAGCTCGAACTAAAGCACGTTTTGATAAATATAGTCGAGCAGAATTATTATGTGGTGCGGATGGTTTACCTCATTTAATTGCTGATGGGCGTTGGAGTCATGCTGCAGAATTTATTCTTCCAGGTTTTGGATTTATTTATATTACTGGTTGGATCGGTTGGGTTGGTCGTAAATATTTACGGGCCGTTAGTACAACTAAAAACCCAAGTGAAAGCGAAATTATTATTAATGTTCCTTTAGCATTAAAAATTATGACGACAGGTTATATTTGGCCTATTTCGGCTTGGCAAGAATTGATTAGTGGTGAGTTAATTGCATCAAAGGATGAAGTTACAGTTTCTCCACGTTAAGATTTCTTTTATCTTCTTATTTTTTATTTACCTCTAGTTCTATGAATGATTTTCAAAAATATTTATCAACAGCACCTGTTTTATTAACAATATGGATGACTTTTACGGCAGGATTTATTATTGAAATTAATCGATTCTTTCCTGATATGTTAGGTTTGTATTTCTAAAAAAAAAAACAACAAAATATTTGATTATTCGGATTTAAAATCTAAATAAATTAAGAAAGTAATAGTAAAAAGATTTATAAAACTTCTATTTTTTAACTATTACTCTTTTAATTTATTTAATTTTAAATTGATGTTGAAATCCCGTCAGCAGTTGCAATTACAAGTACTAAACCAACCCATACTTGGAATGCAGTATCAAATTTACTCTTTGATCCTTCCCATTCACCTGGTGTAGCTAATGCCACAGGTACTGTAACAACTAAACCTAGTGAAAGAAAAACTAGTAGAGCTACTAAGGCTGTAATCATAAATGTTCCCTAAAATTTTTTATGTTAATAATTAATAATTGAAATAATTATTTTTTAAAGATTGCCTTTTTTTAAGGCTAAAAGTACTACTACTAGAGGTCCTGATACTAAAATAGCACCAGTTGCTACCAACTGAGCTATAACTTGCCAATTAATCATTAGTTAACTATCCTTGACTTACAAGTTTTTATTAAAATACGAAATAACAAAAATACTATACAATATTACTAAAATTTTTTTTTACTTTTACAGCAATGTATTATTTTTAATAATATTTTATTTATTATTATTATATTGTATATAAAATATTTAAAAAATAAAATCCTTTAATGTTTTGATAGTTTCATGTTAAAATATTTGTAGGGTTGCTAACTCAATGGTAGAGTACTCGGCTTTTAACCGATTTGTTCTGGGTTCGAGTCCCAGGTGACCCAAATAATATATTCCTTTTTTTATTTAGTTTAAAAATATTGTATATTTTGAACGCTACTGAATTAATTAATATTTTAAACTTTTATAAAAAAATATTCCTCTTAAAAACTTGACTTATTCGCGCTTTTCGATTAAATTAAGTATAAAAATGGTTAATTTATCTAATTTATAAGTTACGGTAGAAAGGTCGAAATTCTATGTTTAAAATTTTATCCTTCGTTAAATCCTTATTCTTTAAATATCAGCCCCCATCGTCTAGAGGCCTAGGACATCTCCCTTTCACGGAGGTAACAGGGATTCGAATTCCCTTGGGGGTATTATATCAATTGTGTTTCTTAATCAAGATTAGCTTAAACTTTATTTGTTTAATCATTAAACAAAAAAATTAGAATTAGTTTTTCATGCAATATTAGAATAATTGGAAAAACAATATTAATAAATTTTGAAATATCTATTAATATTGTTTTTCCAATTATTCTGTGATAATATCTAATTATATATATATAGGGTCGGTGCCCGAGTGGTTAAAGGGGGCGGATTGTAAATCCGCTGCGTTTCGCTACGTTGGTTCAAATCCAACTCGGCCCATTTTAGCTTATTGTAATATCTGAAGGAATATCAACTCCAATCATTTGTGCGTTACTTTTCCCTGGAGCAACCATAGGATAACAGTTTTCATTGTCAATAACTGTAAAATCGAATAAAATGGGACCATTATAGTCTTTATAATTAAAAAGTTCTTCAGCTAATTGCTTCTGATCTTCAATTTGAATACCTTTTATTCCATATGAATTAGCAACACTGACAAAATTAGGTCTTCCTTCACTCATCTTTGAGTGTGAATACCTTTCATCATAAAAAGTTTCTTGCCACTGCCTAACCATCCCTTGCCAATGATTATTTATGATCATAATTCTGATAGGTAATTGGTATTGAGCAATAGTTCCTAATTCTTGAATACACATTTGAATACTAGAGTCTCCTGTAATACAGATAATAGAAGATTCAGGGAAAGCAAATTGCGCTCCAATTGCAGCAGGTAGTCCATACCCCATTGTTCCTAACCCAGCACTTGAAACCCATCGCCTAGGACCACATTTTATAAATTGTGCCGACCACATTTGATGTTGACCAACATCTGTTGTATAAACAGCTTTTGAATAAAGTTTTCCAATACTGTTAATAACTTGTTGTGGAGATAATTTTTGTTCCAAAGTTGGGATAATTAATGGGTAATTATATCGCCAGTTTATTAAACGAATCATCCACTTTCTCTTTTTTGACTTTGTAACAGTCAATACATCAATATTACTTGTTCGAAATTCTTTTAATATTTCTTGTAAAATTACTTTAACATCGCCTATGATGGCTAAATTTGGTGCACGATTTTTCCCTATTTCAGCGGGATCAATGTCAATATGAATAACTTGCGCATTAGAAGCAAAACTATCTAATTTACCTGTTACGCGATCATCAAATCGCGCTCCAATTGCGATTAATAAATCACATTCGCTAACAGCGAAATTAGCATAAGCTGTTCCATGCATACCTAACATACCTAAGGCAAATAGATGTTTTTCATTAAACGATCCTTTTCCCATCAAAGTTGTAGTTACGGGAATATTACATAATTCAGATAATAATTGTAATTCTTTGTAAGCATTAGCGGTAACAGCACCACCCCCGACGTATAACAAAGGTTTGGTTGCACTTCTAATATGCTGTAATGCTAATTTAATCTTTTTTTGATTTGTATTATACCGAAATCTATATCCAATTACTTTTTGCACATCTCGTTGCTGCATTGGACTATAAAGCTTAATTGGTTCAAATCCTACGTCTTTCGGAATGTCTATTAAAACAGGACCAGGACGTCCATTTTGAGCAATATAAAAAGCTTCTGAAACAATTTCATTTAACTCTTCTGGTTGGCGCACAATATAAGAATGTTTTACTAATGGTAAAGTAATACCAAAAATATCTGTTTCTTGAAAAGCATCCGTACCAATAAAAGTACGACCCACTTGGCCTGTAATTATTACCATAGCAACAGAATCTAACTGTGCATTAGCAATTCCAGTAACTAAATTTGTTGCACCTGGTCCAGAAGTTGCAAAACACACACCAACACGGCCTGTTACCCGTGCATAAGCATCTGCCGCATGAATGGCTCCTTGTTCATGTCGTGTTAAGATATGTTTAATTAAATTTTGCTTTTCCCAGTAATAAATCTCGTCATAAATGGGTAGAATAGCACCTCCAGGATAACCAAAAATATACCTTGTTCCATTTCTAACTAAACTGTCAAGTAAAGCAAAAGCCCCTGTTTGAGTTATTTTTGCTGTTTTTTTATAGGTCATTTAGATTGTTATAGTTTGTTTATTAGAGTATGATTTTTAGAAACCTAACATATTTTTTAATATATTCTGTAAAACTGTAAAAAATAATATAAGAAATAAAATTAAAAATATGCGGGACTTTGTTGTTTTTACTAAATTTTTAAATGGGGATAAAATAACGAAAATCAAACCTAGAACACTACTGATAAAAAATCTGGGATAGCGTACGATATTTTTTAAAAAATTATCCATTTCTAATAAAACTTGTAATATTTAAAAAGATCTTACCATAATAATAGTATCATGTTACAATATATAATGTTATACTTGAATAGTTTAAGGCTCTGTAGCTCAGTGGTTAGAGCAGGGGACTCATAAGCCCAAGGTCGTAGGTTCAAATCCCACCAGAGCCAAGTTTTAATAAACTATTTAAATATTTTTTGTAAGTTAGGAGAAATGGCTGAGTGGTCGAAAGCAGTAGATTGCTAATCTACCGTACAGTCTTCTGTACCCAGGGTTCGAATCCCTGTTTCTCCTAATATTGATATGTATACTTGACAATTTTTAAGTATTTCCAGTAAAGTAGTAGATTAGGTAAATTCATTTTACATTTTAGGGATTGTAGTTCAATTGGTTAGAGCACCGCCCTGTCACGGCGGACGTTGCGAGTTCGAGTCTCGTCAGTCCCGTATTATTAATTTTTAACATGCTTTTAGGTTTAGGCAAATTCTACAAAAAATTTTTGAAATTCTAGTTATGTTCTAAATAAAAAGAAAATATTATATTAAAGAACTAGTTTTATGTTAATTTAATATTGTTTAAATCAGCATAAAACCAGTTCTTTAATATACTTATATTATGTTAATGATACTTTACCACCAACTGCTTCAATCTGCTTTTTCGCATCTTCAGCTGCATCTTTACCTACGCCTTCTTGTACTACTTTTGGAGCCGATTCAACTAATTGTTTTGCTTCTTTTAAACCTAAACCAGTTAAAGATCTAACAATTTTTAAAATTGCAATCTTTTTATCAGCAGGTACTTCATCTAACATTACGTTAAACTCTGTTTTTTCTTCTGCTTCTTCCGCTGCCGCTGGACCAGCTGCCATCATCATCATGCCACCACCAGCTGATGATGCATCTACACCAAAAGTCTCTTCAATTTTGCTAACTAATTCTGATGCTTCTAATAACGTTAATGTTTTTAATTGTTCTACAATTTGATCAATTTTTTCTGACATAATTAAAGTTCCTTAATAAATTTAATAATTTTTAGTTAAAAGCGGCTAAATCAATTTTAATGGAAGGACCCATACTTGTACAAATGAATAAGTTTTTAAAGTATTTTCCTTTTACCCCGGGAGGGCGATTTTGTTCAATAGAATTATATAAGGCTACTAAATTTTCTTTTAAATGAACCTCTGTAAAATTTGTTTTACCAAAGTTTACATGAACTATACCAGCTTTGTCAGCTTTATATTCAAATTTCCCTTTTTTAAAGTCCGTAACAGTTTCTGTAACAGTAGTTGTCACAGTACCCGATTTTGGAGAGGGCATTAATCCTTTTGGACCTAAAACTCGGCCTAATTTTGCTAATTTTGGCATCATTTCTGGGGTTGCAATTAAAAGATCAAAGTTGATATTTCCTTGACTAATTTCACTAACTAGATCATCACTCCCAACAATATCAGCGCCAGCTACCTTAGCAATTTTAGCATTATCTTCAGATGTTAGAACAGCTATCTTGATTTCTTTTCCAACACCATTTGGTAAAGTTACTGTTGTTCTTAATTGCTGATCCGCATATTTTGGATTGATATTTAAATTAGCATGTAATTCAACTGTCTCTATAAATTTTGCTGTTCCAGTTCCTTTTAATAAAGAAACGATTTCATCAAGATCCGAATAAAGTAATTTAGTAACTTTTTGATTATTTTCGTTCTGACGACGAGATATTTTTTTCATATTATTTCTCCATATGTTAAACTCATAAAATACAAATTAATCTACAATGGAGATTCCCATATTTTTTGCTGTTCCTTGGACAATTTTCATTGCACTATTTAATTTTTTTGTATTTAAATCAGGTAATTTAATAGTAGCAATTTCTTCCAACTGAGTTTTTGTTATTGATCCTACATTTATTTTATTAGGTGTGGACGACCCTTTTTTAATTTGTGCAGCTTTTGCGATCAACACAGACGCTGGTGGTGTTTTTAATATAAATGTATAACTCCGATCTTCAAAGACGGAAATTTCAACCGGAATGATAAGACCCCCTTTATCATTTGTTCGTGCATTATATTCTTTACAAAATGCTGCAATGTTTACACCATGTTGACCAAGTGCGGGTCCAACTGGGGGAGCTGGTGTAGCTTTACCAGCTGGTAAAGCTAGTTTTATTAGTGCAGATATTTTTTTTGCCATAATTTTTTTTAAGTTTTATATTCAATCGAACAAGATTAATTAATATAATATAATAATACTAATAAAAACAAACCCCTAATAAAAGGGAAACGCGCCCTGAAGGACTTGAACCCTCGACATCTAATTTTGGAGACTAGCGTTCTACCAACTGAACTAAGGACGCTAGTACACAATTATGCTAAGAACTAAGTTTAAAAGCAATCTTTTAGAATTCAATAAAAAATTATAACCAAAATTCTATTAATTTTTATTATGAAAAACGTTAATAATATGTTACCAGAATTAGTTATTAACAAATATTTACCTCATGCTATCTTGGCAGAACGATTAGTTTTAGGAAATATTTTAGTAAATTCAGATTCGTTAGAAATGACCATTCGTTATTTGACTATTAATGCTTTCTATTTTAAACCTCATCAACAAATTTATAATACCATTTTAACTTTACAACAGAATTCAACCAATGTAGATGTAAGTACGGTTATTTCACTTTTACATGATGAAGGATTACTTGAACAAATTGGTGGGGTTGATTTTCTTAGACAATTAATTCAGCAAGCGTCGGATTTTAGTAATCTAATTGATTATATAAATTTAATTCAAGACAAATATATCCGTCGTTGTTTGATCAAACTAGGGTATCAAACTATTAATTCAGCATATATTAGTAATATAACATTAGATCATATTCTTTCAGAATTAGATGATGCTTATATTAATTTTATACAATATAAAAAATCTAATAATATTATGAGTAGTAGTCAACTATTCTCAAATATATTTGTTGAATTAAAAGAGCGCGCATATCAAAAAACTTTTCCTGGTTTAGCTTCAGGTTTTTATGATTTGGACTCAATTACGCAAGGATTTCAAAAATCTGATTTAATAATTGTTGCGGGTAGACCTTCCATGGGTAAAACAGCTTTTTGCTTAAACATTGCAATTAATATAATTAAAAAATATCAATTACCAATTATCTTTTTTAGTTTAGAAATGTCAAAAGAGCAATTAGTTTACAGATTACTAGCTAATAGTACTCAAATATCAAATACTAGACTACGATCAGGGAATTTAACAAAAACTGATTGGAAAACTATAATTAAAACTATTAAACTTTTTTCATCATTACCGTTATTTATTGATGATACAACAAATTTAACAGTTAATGATATTCGAACTAAAATTAAAAAAATTATGTTTGAACGGAAACATGTAGGTTTAATTATTATAGATTACTTACAATTAATGCAATGTTCGACAAATAAGTCAGAAAATCGAGTTCAAGAATTATCACAAATAACTCGAATGCTAAAAAATATTGGGCGTGAATTTAATGTTCCAATAATAGTTCTTTCACAATTAAGCCGAAGTGTTGAAACTAGAACAAACAAACAACCAATTTTATCTGATTTGCGAGAAAGTGGTTCCATTGAACAAGATTCTGATTTAGTCTTAATGCTATATAATCAAAATTATTACAATCAAGATAAGAGTAATACAACCTATATAACAGATATAATTATTGCAAAACATAGAAATGGTCCAGTAGGTAAAGTATCCTTAACTTTTAATCCAATCTACACTCAATTCTCAAATATAGAAAGTAATTAGTTAAAAAATAAAATATCGCTTTGGCTTTATTTAATTGAATTATAATAAAATTCTTGTCTTTAGATTTTGGTTGCTTATAAAATATTTTAAAAAATATGCCCAGAACCAGATTCGAACTGGTGACACGAGGATCTTCAATCCACTGCTCTACCAACTGAGCTATCCGGGC
>CEST01086963.1_pt1 | contig 29836 bp, 23 predicted proteins | sample 326921 | NCBI WGS metagenome assembly CEST01 (sample SAMEA2621509, study PRJEB7988) | marine metagenome | biome: marine biome (ENVO:00000447); feature: surface water layer (ENVO:00002042); material: "saline water (ENVO:00002010), including plankton (ENVO:xxxxxxxx)" | depth 5 m
CCCATACCCGTGTTACCGCTGGTACCCTCAATAATAGTAGCTCCTGGCTGCAAACGCCCATCTGCTTCTGCATCTTCAATCATCATCAAGGCCATACGGTCTTTGGTAGAATTTCCTGGGTTAAATGTTTCGTATTTAGCGAGCACAAGTCCTGGAATTTCTTCAGCTAGTTTATTTATTTTTACCATTGGAGTATTTCCAATAGTTCCTAATATATTTTCTGCGTAGTCCATAGTATTATAAAATGTATATAATTTCAGAATACAAAGGTACATTCTTAGCGTGGATTTGAACGGCTATATTGTAGGTTCCTTAATCAAATCGTATTGCAGTAACTGGAGATATCTTTGAGATGATATAACTTGGTATTAAAAGTATTAAAAAACACAAGACCAAAGTACCAACATTAAGCCCTAGTATGTAACTCAAATCAAGGTAAACAGGAACTTGGTTTACATAATAGGTGTTTGGATCTAGTGGAAAGAAATTAAATTGTTGTTGCAATAACAATAAACCAATCCCAATTAAATTTCCCCAAAACAAACCAACACCAACCAAATACATAGCATTGTAAATAAATATTTTTCTCACACTCCAAGTGGAGCTCCCCAATGCTTTTAAAATACCAATCATTTTGGTGCGCTCTAAGATGAGTACTAGTAAGGCAGTAATCATATTAAACCCAGACACAATAATCATCAAGACAATGATGAGTGCTACATTAAAGTCAAACAAGTCCAGCCACTCAAAGATAGAGTAAAACCTACCGCGTATGCTTTGGGTATCAAGCATACTACCAATACTATCATAAACCTCATTGTTGGTTTTTTCTAGCGCATCAAAATCTTTTACAAACAATTCAAAGGCACCAATTTGGTCTGGAGCCCATCCATTAAGGCGCTGTATATGTTTTATATCTCCTAGAATAAATTGCGAGTCAAATTGCTGAAAACCACTTGTGTATAGCCCTACAATTTTAAAAGCCCTAGTGCGCGGAGGCTTGCTGCTATTTTCATTAAAAAAATAGGTCAAAGCTTTATCTCCAATTTTCAAACCAAGTCTATTGGCTAGAAAGTCTGAAACAAGCACCTCATTGCTTATTGCTTTTTTTGTAAAATCTGGCAGGACACCAGCAGTTAAGAAATCTTCAAAATAACTCCAGTTATAATCTGCACCAACACCTTTTACAATAATACCCTCAAAATCTGTTTTTGTTCTAACCACAGCGCCCTTAGAAGCCGTTATTTGAATATGATTTACATTATCTGAGATTGTAAAATTAGGATAAAAGTCTTGTTCTATTGAAATTGGAACTTGAGAGTCATCAGAGTTATTTGTGTCGAAATTTGTAATAATTAAATCTCCATTAAAAGCAGATACTTTTTCTTTAATTTTATTCTGTAAGCCTACACTTGTGGCTATTGAAATTAACATGGTTATCATACCCAAAGAAATTGCTAGAATTGCAATTTTTATTATTGGCGCTGAAATACTACTTTTATAGTCTTTATGAGCAGCAATACGGCGAGCGATAAAATATTCGAAATTCATTAGGTCTATGGGAGTATCTTTTTTCAAAAATATAGTATTTATACCGATTTTAGGATTGTTTTCATGCGGAAGTAGCGCTGTAGAAAAAAATCAAGGGCTTGCCCATAATATCATAGCGCAGGATACACTTCATATTTCAGAAAATAAAAAAGCAACAAAAGAAGAAAGTGCAAAAATTAAAACAACCCTTCAAGACACCATTTTAATTGGGAGAAGTATTCCAGCAAAAAGCTCAAAACATATTTTAACAGGAGCCAATCAATGGCAATCATACATGGATCTGCTTAGTAATAAAAAGGTAGGAGTTGTTGCCAACCAAACCTCTATGGTAAATGACACTTTAGAAAACAAGCACAACCTAAGGGTGGTTGATTTTCATTTGGTAGATTTTATAAATGAATTTGACAAGAACGTTACCAAAGTATTTGCGCCAGAACATGGCTTTAGAGGCAAAGCAGATGCTGGTGAGGTGGTAAAGGACGGAGTAGATCTTAAGACCGGGATTCCTATTATTTCACTTTATGGGAAAAATAAAAAACCAACTGCGGCACAACTTAGTAATGTAGATATTATGGTGTTTGACATTCAGGACGTAGGGGCCCGATTTTACACCTATATTTCTTCACTCCACTATGTTATGGAGGCCTGCGCAGAGAATAACATTCCTGTTATTGTGCTTGACAGGCCTAACCCTAATGGGCACTATACAGATGGACCTATATTGGAGCCTGAACACACAAGTTTTGTGGGCATGCATCCTGTTGCTGTTGTTCATGGGATGACCATTGGAGAGTATGCACAAATGATTAATGGCCAGGGCTGGCTGGCAAACCAAATACAGTGTGATCTTAGGGTAATTAAAATGAAAAACTACACACATCAAACTACCTATTCACTTCCTGTAAAACCTTCTCCTAATCTACCTAACGATGTTGCAATTACCCTATATCCTAGCCTATGTTTTTTTGAAGGAACCCCAATAAGCGCAGGAAGAGGCACAAGCAAGCAATTCCAGATTTTTGGAGCCCCTACACTAAGTAAAAGAAACTACAGCTACGGCTTTACACCTCAAGCTAATGAAGGTGCTAAATACCCAAAATTTAAAGGAGAGTACTGCAACGGGCTTGACCTTAGTAATACAAAAAAATTAAACAAAATAAACCTACATTGGTTAATCCAGGCGTATACTACTTCTGGAAAAAAGGAAGAATTTTTTAATACCTTCTTCACAAAACTTGCTGGAACTACAAAACTTCAAAAACAAATTACTCAAGGACATAGTGAAAAACAAATAAGAGCTTCTTGGCAACAAGGGCTTAATGCCTACAACTTAATGAGAAAAGAATACCTGCTTTACGAATAAACCTAAAAGGTTGTTTTAATCTCTCCCGTTAAATTTAAATTTCTTGCCCTTAGGGTTGGTCCCTAAGTCAATGGTTTTCTGCATGGCCTCAACAATATTGAAAGCAGCAGGACAAATAGCAGTATTGACAAGTGTGATCTCGCTTATTTTGTGAAAATTTCTTCGATTGGTGTGTGGGTATTCTTGACAAGCTTTTGGGCGTACGTCATAAATAGTACAGCTATTATCATTTTCGTCTAAAAAACTGCAAGGTGCTGTTCTCAATACATGAAAATTATCTTCATCTACCTCTAGATAGGTCTCAATGAAGCGTTGCTCTTTCATTCTAAAATGCTTAGAAATTCTAAAAATATCTTTTTCTGTAAAAATAGGGCTTGTTGTTTTGCAACAATTAGCACAGGTAAGGCAATCTGTTTTTTTAAACTCAGCGTCATGAAGATCAGACATGATACGATCTAAATGCTTTGGTGTTTTCTTCTTGAGTTTAGCGAAGAATTTTTTATGCTCGTTATGTTTATCTTTGGCTTTTTTAGGGAGCTCTCGTAATGTTTGTTCCATAACAGCAAAAGTACGAAATAAAGGATATTGAATATGGATTTGATTTTAAAATCAGTTTTTTATTCAAGTTTAATGATAGACTTCAATTTCAATTTCACATGAAAGACATTCTAGGCATGGCCTTACTAGATTATTACAACAACGCATATACAGAAGATATTCTCTTTACCACCAACATAAGCGAAGAGGATGAAATGCCCTTACCTTATTTATTTAGAGACTATACAGAGATGCCAAATATAGAACAACGTGCTTTGCAAAATGCGAAAGGTACTGTGTTAGATATAGTATGCGGGGTAGGGAATCGAGCACTTTACCTGCAAAACAAAGGCCTAGATGTACTGGCTATTGATGTTTCTAAAGGGGCTATTGATATTGCAAAAAAACGCGGAGTCATTCATGCAACACAAACCGAATTACTGGCACTTACAGAGCGGCGATTTGACACCATTTTACTATTAAGCAATGGTACTGGAGTTTTTGGAAGCCTAAAAAATATTGCAAAACATCTTCAACACCTAAAAACACTGCTCAGTAGTGGTGGACAGATTTTAATAGACTCTACCGATTTACGATACATGTATGATCAACAAGAAGGTCAAGATGCCATATGGATACCTGCAGATCGTTATTATGGTGAACTATCGTGCACCCTATCCTACAAAGGAGAACTAAGTGATTCTTTTGCTTGGCTGTATCTTGATAGTCACCTATTTGAAAATGCAGCTAAGGCCAGTGGTTTTACTTTTGAAATTATAGAACAAGGAGACCATTTTGACTATCTAGCCAAATTAACTATTGCCTAAGGCGATACATTATAATAAAATGCAAGAGTACCCTTTAGTTTTATTACTAAAAACATATCATTAAAAGCAAAACATATTTTCAAAAACCAATTAAACAGTTATGTTTGCTGAAACACAAAATTATTACTATGACCAGGTTTTATAAAAAACTTACTTTTATTATTTTATTAGTTTTTGTTGTACTGTCATGTAAAAATGATGATGACCAAGAGATTCAAGAGAGTATGGCAGAAAACCGCAAAGCATTAGGGAGCTCTGCAGAAGATCTTTTAAGTGCTGACACCTACAAAAGTATGACCATAGAGCTAGTATTTTCTCCGGCATACAAACCCACAACACAAACACTAGATCTGTTTAGAGATTTTATAAACGCACGGGTTAACAAACCCGATGGAATTACTTTTATTGAAACCAATATTTCAGACCAAAATGGACCGTTTTCTATTTCTCAAATTAGAACTATAGAAAACGAACAAAGAACACGATATACCGTTGGTGATGACATTGCTGTTTATGTTTACTTTGCCAGCGGAAACGCTAATAGTGACACAAGCACTTCTGTGACCATAGGGACAGCCTACCAAAACACCTCTATTGTTATCTATGAAAAAACTTTACAAGAAGTAACCAATAATGTACAGGATGTTTTAACACGTCTTGAAGCTACCACTTTGCACCACGAGTTTGGACATCTTTTTGGCTTGGTGAACATTCAAGATGATGACATTCATCCTGGTGGTAAGCATGAAGATTTAGACCATCAAAAACACTGTATCATTGATGATTGTTTGATGTATTTTGAATCTCAAACACTGAAGCGTGACCAACTATCTAAAAACATTGAACGGTTAAAAGGTTTTCAAAACATTCCAAGTTTTGATCCAGGTTTTTGCATACACGATTTGCAAGTTAAAGGGGGAATTTAAAAAACAGTTATTTTTTGACATGTTTGTGATCAAACACTTTTACCCCATTAATAAAGGTTGCTAATGTTTTTACAGAAGCAATACTATCTTCGTTAATTTTCATGATATCTTTTTCTAGGACGGTGAAATCGGCAAATTTACCAGCTTCAATACTTCCTTTTTCAGCCTCTTCAAAATTAGCATAAGCGGCCCAAATAGTCATTCCTTTTAATGTTTCGACTCTGCTTAAGGCTTCTTCTTTTCTAAAACCAGTTGCTGGGTATTGTTTTAAATCTTTACGAGCCACTGCTGCATAAAACGTATGCATTGGATTGACCCCCTCTACAGGAAAGTCTGTACCCAAGGCTACTATTCCAGCATTGTCAAGCAATGTTTTATAAGCATAAGCTCCTTTAATTCTTTGGTCACCAAGCCTTTCTTGAGCCCAATACATATCACTAGTGGCATGCGTTGGCTGTATGGATGGAATGATGTTTTTAGAGAAGTGTGTGAAATCTGTTGATGATAACACTTGAGCATGCTCGATACGCCAACGTCTATCCTTTTTGCCTTCTAAGGCTTTTTGATACGCCCTAATCACTGCAATATTAGCAGAGTCGCCAATGGCATGGGTATTCATCTGGAAGCCCGCTGCGGAAATTCTAGAAGCCAAACGCTCTAATGTAGCAGCATCAGTAATCATGGCGCCAAAATGATTATGACTATCACTATAGGGCTCTCGCAGTGCTGCTCCTCTGCTTCCTAAAGCGCCATCTGCGTATACTTTCACAGAACGTATGTTGAGCCTATCGGTCTTTATAATACCTTTTGGTAGGAAATAATCTAGTGCTGCAGGAGTGTTACTTACCATGGCATATACTCGCAACGACAATTCACCTGCCGCCTGTAATTCTTGAATAGCTGTAATAACATCTACAGATAGTCCCGCATCATCTATGGTTGTAAGCCCATAAGATAAACAAACTTGCTCTGCTTCTTTTAGGGTTTTTTTAATGGTTTCTTTAGATGGTTTTGGCACTGTTTCATACACCAAGCTCATTGGGGTGTCTATAAGTAGCCCAGTTAATTCTCCATCTTTTAACACTATGGTACCTCCTGCAACTTTGGTAGCTGAAGTAATTCCTGCTAGTTCTAGCGCTTTTGTATTGGCCACCATGGCATGTCCATCTATTCTGGTAAGTGCTACTGGTGTTTGTGGGAACAACACATCCAACATTTTATTGTCTGGAAATACTTGCAAGTCCCAATCATTTTGATCCCAACCGCGACCTAGTATAAAATCCAGTTGTTTCTCTTCTTGAAATGCTACTGTCTTTTCTAAGACGTCTTTAAAACTAGTGGTCCCAACCAAATCAAGGTGCTGCATAGTCACTCCAAGGTTATATAAATGAGCATGAGCGTCTATAAGGCCAGGGACAATAGTTTTACCTTGTGCATCATAACTATTGGTGCTACGATACTTCAACTCTAATTCGGGCTTTTTACCTACTTCAAGAATTTTACCATCTTTTACCACAAAGGCAGCTGCCACATCAAAGGTTTGGTTTACGGTATAAATCGTAGCATTTTTAACCAACAAATCTGCAGGGAGCTTTTCATCTACGCAAGCAGTTAACAAAAAAACAAGACTAAGGCAACTAAGAAATTTCATAGGTAAAATGCTTTTAAGTGAAAATAAAGAATGTTTTATGGATACGCTGCTTTAATTAAAAACCGAAAAAACCAAAAATCATAGAAACAACGTTTTGGTTTTCAGGTAGTATATGAGTGGAGAAACTATTCTACAATCAATTTTTTTGTAAGCGAATCATTTATTTTCAGAAAATAGACACCTTGAGTAAATTGTGATACGCCTAATGTCATTAAAGCACTTGTTTCTTGTGTTTCAAATAACAACTTTCCTGCAATATCAAAAACTTCAATTTTAAACACATCTTGATCTAGAGCATCAATGGTAACTGTATCTGAAGCTGGATTAGGGTATACAGAAACATCCATAGTATTAACACTTGGTGTTGCCAGTGAACTATCTCTAATAAGCAACATTCCAGGTGTAAAATTTTGGTCTGAGTATCGTAAGGTACTTACCAGTAGGGTACCGCTTTCAAAATATGGGTACACATTCCAAGCACCATTATAACCGGCAGTATCACCTGAAGGATAAACATCAAAGAAACCTGTCTCTTCAAAATTTTGATTTTCAATATCGCTAATATCTATCATTCTTATACCTGCAGTATAATTTGCTAGATAATAAATATCATCTTTCACATAGCCATTATGATCTGTAGCTGCTGTAGGCCCATCATACTCAAAATGTAATTGAGGGTTATCTAGATCTTCAAAGTCAAACACAATACTACGGGTATTAAAACCGAAATTAATTTCATCAATTTCATCTCCTAAAATAAAATAACGATGATCTTCTGTAAACCAACCTTGGTGGGTATAAACAGTGTTAGGATAGGTTACATTAGCTATAGATTGAGGATTTGATTTATCTGTGATATCTACAATAGAAATAAACGAGGTGTTACTACCAATGTAAATTTCTTTTCCTGTGTGGTCTGTATCTGGCCCATTATAGGTAATTACCTGCCCATCATGACTGTATGAATCTGTAGCAAATCCACCAGCGGCTTTTGGATACAGTGGGGTTGAAATATCTACAAAATGAGGCCCGCCATTATAGGTTTGGGTACCTACACCATAAGCATATCCAGAATTTTCATTAATCACCAAATTATGTGCATTTCCAAAACCACTGTAATGCGCATCTTCTGTAAAGTTTAAAGGTGGATTAACAACGTCTCGTAATCGCGTTAAATCAAAAACTTGCATTCCATGACCAGAAGCTTCACTTACTATAAAGGCATAATTACCATATGTCTTTACATCTCTCCAAAGACTTGCAACTGTATGTGTATCTAATCTACCTAGGTATACAGGATTTATAGGGTCATCAATATTTAAAAAAGCAGTACCGTCATCTAAACCTATCAATGCATATTCAGAACCAGTTTCTGGATCTGTCCATCCCCAAGAATCATTTGCATTGTCTGAACCAAATGCTGAGGCAGTCATCTCAAAAAGAAGGTCATACCCATTACATGGATACTCCCCTGCCATTCCATTTTCGCAAGGTGTTTGTCCAAATGAAACCGTTATAGCAAATAATAAAAAGAAGTGTGCAATTTTTTTCATACTAGTATTTTTTTGTTAGAAAGCAATATGGCTATATTTTTATCAAAAACCTACATTATATCCTCACAAAAGTTTCACAGACACTAATCAACTACTTGAATATATGGGGTATTACAAAAAACGATTAGAACCAATCAAATTTATAAGAAGCGCCACCCATTATCTGGAGTCCTTGTACTGAGTAATTGTACCACTTGTGGTACCCATCTCCAAGTAGATTATTTCCTTTCACAAAAACAGATAAACGTTCTGTTATTTGGTAGCCTAAATTCACATTAGCATCTAAATATGCCTCCAATGTTACTAAAGAATCTGCAGCGCCTAAGACAAGGTTGCTGTTTTTATCGGTGCGATTACCCACATAGAAAAGAGAGATACCTCCATACAAAGATCTTGTAATATTAAAGGTACTAAATACACTAGCCTGTAGTGTTGGCAAATTCCAAGCTTCTGCTTGATTTTCTGTGCTATAGTTATTAAACGATGCATTTACACCTATAGAGAGGTGATTAGAAATGGTTGATTCTAACTCCCCAAAAAGCCCTAGTGTGTTGACAGTATCATATACCAGATTAAAAGAGTTTCCAAAGCTATAGCCCTCTGTATCCAGAACATTATTATACAAATTTGATTTAAATAATGCTTTGTCTTTTTCGTTGGTATATGCTGCTCTTACATCATAGGCTACTGCCTTTGTGAGCTTCCCTTTTATTCCAACAAACGCATCATATGTTTTACTTGTAGGATTAATATCTAAGGTTGGAGACACAAATGGATTCACCTCTTTGCTACCATAAAAACTATTTTGTGTTAGCCCTCCCTCAATACCTCCATAGGCAATAAACAAATCACCAACCAGCCTATAGCTCGCAGATATGTTTGGATAGATATACATATCTGTTTGCTTGGCCTGTGGGTCAACACCAAGATACGCAGCGACCCCAAACCTTAAAGAAAGATCATCTGTAATAACAGAAATAGATGGCAACACACCAATATTTAGCTGGCTGTACTTTTTAGCACCTGCTAAGAAAAGATCTTCAAAAAAGCTTCCCGAAAGATAATCAAGCGATAGGGCTATATTTAAATTATACTCATTTAAAGGGACAGAAAATTTTGGCAATGCTGTAACATTAAATTCTGAAGAATTATAACTATCACCTAAATACCTAAAATCAATGGCAGCACTCTGGAAAAAGGAATTTTCCATCCCGATGTTAGCTCCCAATGTTGCCGAAATATAATGTTGAGAAACATCTAAATCATCAAAAAAGCTATCTGTATTAAAATTAAAAAAATCATTAACACCGTACCAGTTGTATTTTTGATGTTGAACTCCAAAATTCAATCCATAGAAAGCATCCTTTTGTCTGCTTGAATAGTTAAGGTCTAATTGGCTGTCTAAATAATCACTTTGGGTAACTGCCCCTGCTATACTTCCAAGAGATGAATTGTGCTTAAAAGACACTACTGCATCATCTGTGTTACTTAGCGCGACAGTGCTATAAAAAGCTCCTAATATAGAGGTATAATTCCCAAGGCCTAAAGTAGCATAATTATCATACGCTTTTGTTTTTTTAACCCTCTGTAATGATGCAGCACTTCCTTTTGCAGGTGTAAATGTAGAAGCAACTGGAACAGAGAAAATACCATACTCCATTTTTTTCTTTTGGCTACTTAAGGTATCAACTAGAAAGGGAGTTTGTTTTACTTTAAAAGCATCACTAATTTCTGGACTGTAGGGTTTTACAACGTTGACAACCTCAGTACCTAAGGTGTTTTGTTGTTGTGCAGCTAGATGTAACACCGCAAAAACCAGCAAGGCTACCAAGCAAAAAGAGCGATGAGTTGTTATATTAAAAACGTTTGAAAAAGGTCTTACAAACATAAAAATGGAGTATATAATTAGTTTAATTAATATCGTTAAATTTAATTTCCTTCTGGAGTTAGTACAGAAGAATTTGTTTTAGATTCGGCGGTTTTAATAATCACTAGTGCACCTTGAGCTTCTTGTATAACATCTGGGAAATCTTCAAAATTAACTACAACATTTTCTAAAATATAGGTAGCCTGGTAGGCATCCCCTAATTCTTTAAAGTTATCTGCCATCACCAACAAGCCTTTGGCGCCATATAATGTATAGCCAGAATACTGTTTAGTAAGTTTTTGCACCACAATATTGGAATTGATGAAATCTCCTCGTTTGTTTTTAAAATATGCTTCATAATATAAAGCCTCTGCTGCCATTTGTCCTGTGGCAATTATTGAAACTTCTGCATAGGCAGTTTCTGCCTTCTGGGTGTCTCCAGTTTTAATAGCCGAACGAGCAATGATAATTTGTGCGTCACTTTTTATAGCGGCATCAACTTTAGTATTCTGCAATACCTTTTCTGCATACACAACAGCAGGTGTATACATTTTGAGCTCATAGCTAGCCTTCATTATATTTGTTTGTGCAAAAATAATATTCTGAGGAAAATCTGCTTCAATTTCCAAACGCTCCAAATATTGTAAGGCATTTTGATACTCTTTCTCACCAAGGTACACCTCAGACAAACGCGCTAAGGCTTGTTCTGTAAATTCGTTTTGTTCTTTCTCAACTACATAGATGTAATGTGGTATGCTTACTGCCATTTGGGCTTGTTCAAAATACAGTTGTCCAAGATAAAAATGAGCTTGTATGGCATGACGACCTTGAATAAACTGCGCTATATATTGCTCAAACCTTTTTATAGCCTCTGCTATATTGTTTTCTAGATATGGTTTTTCTGCAGCTTGATAGGAAGCCTCATCTAGCTCTGCATCTTTAAGACTTATAAAATCAAGTGTTTTCACCCAATTTGCATACTGATCTACACGCCCCAGTTCTATATAAATAATCTTTGCGCTATAAACTGCTTGTAGTGCTTGTGGTGAAGAAGAAAACTCGTTGGCTACCTTTTTAAACAAAATCAATGCAGCTTTACTATCACCACCATTATCTAGTAACAAGGCTTGTTTTAATAGCGTTTTTGAAACATAACTACTTTTAGGGTGCAGTTGCAATAATTGGGTATATGCATCCATAGCTGCACTGGTATTATTTTGTGATAGGTAGGTATTGGCTAATTCATACAAAGCATCATCTTTATAAAATGACCTAGAAAATGCACTTCCAAAATTATCTAGCGCTGCAATTTTTAAATCTATTCTATTCACAAAACCATAGCTAATAGCTTTGTGAAATGTTGCATAATCGCGATCTAAAGCACCTCCTTCTAAGGCTGTATTATAACTCTCAATAGCTTGCCAGTATTGGCTGGTCACAAAATAACTATCACCCAAACGCACAAAAGCATCATTTTTTTTAGCAGCGTCTACTCCTGGTGTAGCGGCAAATCGCGCAAAATTAATAGCAGCAGTTTTATATTCTTTTTGCTTAAAATATGCATAGCCAATATGGTAGGATGCATTTGCATACTCTGGTGTGTTTATTGCCTCTGGTAATTGCATAAATTTCTTATAGCCTAGTATTGCAGCATTAAAATTAGAGCACTGAAAGTCGCTCTCTGCATCCCAAAAAATGGCTCTTGCCGTAAATATTAGATCACGAGGTTCTTTTAAAGACCTTTCAAAAAAGTCTTTGGCAGCTTTATAATCTCCTTCATTATATATCTCTAAAGCTCTAAAAAAAGCAACTTTTTGATAGACTACTTTGTTTTGAAAGGTAGTTGTGCGCTCTAGTACATTTAATGCCTCTTTATAATTGCGTGAAGATATATAGGAGTCTATCAACAAATCTCTTAGTTGACCGTTATTGTTGTTGTTAGGGTATTTAGAAATAAAATCAGAAAGCACCTGCGGGGCACTAGTAAAGCTATTTCCTATTTCATAACTTAATTTAGCATAATTTAAAAAAGAGTCTTCTTGAATTTCTAGACTAAAAACCATTTCAAGTGCACTTTTAAAGGCGTTTAAAGCCTCTAGCTTTTTACCTAATTTTAAGTAGGATGCTGCCAAATGGTAATAAGCATTTTGCGCCACAGCATCTCGACCCCCAATAATGCTATTAAATGCATCAATAGCACTTGCAAAGTCTTCTTGTTTAAAATAAGCATAGCCAAGTTGGTAATAATCTGTATTTGTCCATTTTCCTTTATTTCCTTTATAGGCTTTAAGGTAAGCAATAGCGGCTGCATATTGTTTCAGGTTAAAGTAGCTCTCACCAATAATTTTGGTCAATTCGTTTTTTTCTTTTAAACTGGCGCGATTAAATTGCGCTTCACCCATATCTATGGCTTTCTGGAAATTTCCTAACTTGAAATTCATGTCGGCTTGATAATAAGACAAGTCTTTGGTATAAGCCTTGGTATCTTTCAAATTACTAAACAGCGCATTGGCTGTTTGATAGTCATTGCCATCGTAGGCAATAAACCCAAGGTAATACGTTGCTTGTGCGCCGTATTTCTTTGATTGCTTTATAGTATTTAGATACTTCTTAGCTTGGGTATATTGTTTGGCTTTAAAAAAAGCATACCCATAATTAAAATTAAAGCGTTCTTCATCTTTGCTATTCAAACCATCAATATCAAGGCGGGCATACCATTTTCGAGCAGCCGTATAATTGCCATAGTTAAAGTAATAATTAGCAACATTTAAAAAGGCTATATTCCGTTTGACGCTGGTTGGGTAGTTGGTGACAAATCTTTGCATTAATTGGTCTGCATCTTTCTGGTTCAACCTAATGGCACAGGTTGCCATATAGTAGGCGCAATCACCTTCAATACGTTTTTTAGTGCTTGTTTTTTTTACCGAAGCAAAAACTTGCTGAGCTGCCAAATATTGATGGTTGTTATAAAGTTCAATAGCTTGATGAAAAAATGCAAGATCATTTGTAAATGATGCTGTTTGCTGAGACATAACAGGAATGCTAAACACCAAACAAAACGCAGAAATAAAAAGGTTTCTTAACATAAAATAAGATTTATAGGGTACAATCAATGGTGTTTATTTGAAAAAGAGCTTAAACTAGAGAACCATAATCATCCTGGAGTACTGTATAAACAACGCTTAAATTCTTCGTTGCGTATTTTTTAAAATTAAAAAAAAATAGAAAGTAAGCAACTAGCACAAATGATACCCCGGGGCAATAATAGATTATTGCAAGGTGTTATTAATATATTTATTTAGTAACTCACTACACTTTTGGGCTCCAGCATTGTTGAGATGATCTGCATCTCTTAGATCCTTTTTATCAAAAAAAGAGTTTGTTGATAGATCTAAATAAAATGCATTATCATGCGTTTTTGACAACTGTCTAAGTGTTGTTTTTATTTTTTGTTTTTTTACAGGATTTAATAGTTTATAATAAGCCGGGTATACGGGCATTTCAAGTAAAACGACATCCACATCGTAGAGCCTACATAGCTTAACCATACGTTCTAATCTTACCGTATTTAATGCAAAATCTAGAGAGTAATTTTCATGTTTTTTGGCAATTACTTTTGAAATAGCCTCTTTGTCATTTATTATACTGGATGCATCCTGCAAACCGTAACCCAAGGGCGTTGTGGTTATTATGGTGCCCGCTTGACAATAAGCATCTACCAACTCCATAGACTTATTAAATCGCTGAATCAATGCCATACTGTATCGCTTTGGATTCCAGATAGATATTGATGGGGCAGTAACCTCCATGTTATGATGATAGAAATACTTGCGCCAGGAGTTTTCTATATCGTCCTGTTTTGCAGAAAGCGTAAAATAACTAACATTAAGAATCACTGTTTTTAAAGATGGAAGATTTGCTATATGCTTTGCTAACAATAATTCGTCTAACAGTAAGGACTGGCTAATATTAGAAATATTAAACGTCCTACTTTCAAAATACAAGGGGTTGATCCCAAAAAATGAATGTGAGTCACCAAATACAACAGTTTCGGTCTCTTTGTAGAGCTTCTGTAGCTGTTCGTTTTTGTAAGAATACGTATTAGGCACCTGCCTGTAAAAAACTTCTAAGGAAGCCCATACCAGAAAAATGGGAAGTAAAAAAAGCGTTATTTTTAGGTATAGTCTACGCATTAAAATTGAAAATAAATAAAGGGTTGTAAATCACCTGCAAAATAAAAAATGGCAAAACACACCCCGTAATAAATAATAAACCGCATTGATTTTGATATATGAGAAACATCAAGCACATGTTCCCTGTGCCTTTGTAACCACTCAATAAACATATACAATAAAAGAAAAAGCAAAGCACTTCTTGAAACCAAAGGCATGGTAAATAAACTACTTGAAAAAATAATTTCTAAATATTGAAATGCATCAACCAATGTAGGAGCTCTAAAAAACACCCACGCTAAAGTAACAATGCAAAAGGTACCAGCTATGTTTAGTAATTGCCGCCAAATAGGTACATGCAGATCTGGTTTGTGAATTCCATTTTTCTTATGAAGTAATATCACAGGAATTACAAAAACTGCGTGTATGGCTCCCCAAAAAACAAAAGTTAAATTGGCGCCATGCCACAACCCACTTAGTAAGAAAACAATGAAAATATTACATATTAATCTACCTTTAGAAACCCTACTGCCTCCTAAAGGAATATAAACATAATCTCTAAACCAAGTTGATAATGAAATATGCCAGCGTTTCCAAAACTCAGACATGTTTTGTGAGAGATACGGGAAATTAAAGTTTTTCATCAAATCAAAACCCATAAGGCGAGAGCTTCCTATTGCTATATCACTATATCCAGAGAAATCTCCATAAATTTGAAAGGCAAAAAACACAGCACCCACAAATAAAGTACTTCCAGACTGCGTTGCATAGGAATCAAATATTTGATTGGCCATAAGAGCACAATTATCTGCAATGACCATTTTTTTAAACAGTCCACCAAGTATGAGTCGAAGACCGTCTACTTGCTGGGGGTATTGAAATCTTCTTTTCTTAGCAAACTGAGGCAATAAATGTGAAGCTCGTTCTATTGGCCCGGCTACTAATTGAGGAAAAAATGATACAAAGGCAAAAAACTGAATCACATTTTTAGTAGGTGTTATTTTACCTCTATATAAATCTATCGTGTAGCTTAAGGTTTGAAAGGTATAAAAACTAATTCCTACCGGTAAGATAATAGACAAGCTTGTAGCGTTTAATTCTGTTCCAAACAAAGAAAACACATCTGTAAATGATGTTATGAAAAAATTAAAATACTTGAAGGTAAATAAAACGCCTAAATTAAAAAACACAGAAACAAACAACAAACTCTTTTTATATTTCTGCGATAATGGTTTTACGAACTGATAACCCAAAGTATAATCTACTATTGAGCTTAAAAAAATAAGCCCTAAAAAACGCCAATCCCAGCATGAGTAAAAGAAATAGCTCACAACAACAATAAAGGTATTTTGAAGGGTAAGCGACTTTTTAAAAACAGTCCAATACAATAGCAGGACTATGGGTAAAAAAATAGCAAAGTCAATGGTATTAAATAGCACAGAGAATAGTTAAAATCGATCGTATCAAATATATTATATATTAGCCTAACAATGACACCTAATACATAAAGAAAAAATGCTGTACTTTTAGACAAATAAAAATCCTAAACAACATGAAATTTTCAATAGCTAGTCTTCTTTTACTATTTTTCACTATGTCTTGTTTAGCACAAAAAAATCTTAGTGCTATTTCAGAAAAAAACGGCATGGTTGGCATCGGTACAAACACGCCCGATGAGATGTTAACTGTAAAAGGAAAAATACACACCCAAGAAGTGTTGGTAGACCTTAATGGAGCTGTGGCACCAGATTATGTTTTTGAACGGTATTACAATGGGCATTCTGCCTTAAAAAGTGAGTACCGTATGTTAGATTTAAAAAGTTTAGAAGTGTTTCTAAAACAAAACCATCACCTGCCAGAAATACCAAGCGCCGACACGCTTAAAAAAGAAGGTCTAGAGCTTAAAGAAATGAACCTATTACTGCTTCAAAAAATTGAAGAGCTTACATTATACACCTTGGAGCAGCAAAAACAAATTAATCTATTACAAGAGCAAGTAAGGCTTCTAATGATACAAGACTAATGAAAATAGTACTATTTATTTTTACATTTTTGAGCTGTTGGTTTTGTTTGGGTCAAGAAAGCACTCAAGATATGGAACGCCTGTATTTTCATGTCAATATTTCAAATGCTGAGACATTAGCCATCACAGAGAGAAAAAACAATACCATCGCTGTAATGAGTATGGCTAGTGATAAAGAAACTGAAATTTACGCTGCTCATACCGTGTACCGTTTTAAAAAATCATACCCCAATACCAAACGAGATCTTTTAAAAACTGTATACACAATAAGTACAGACAACCCAGAATTATTAGGTGCATTACAGTATAATTTTCCAGACAAGTACACGCGTATTGGTCAATACTTTACCACAGAAAATGCTTTTTATCCAAATGATTACGGCACTACAAGCCCTGTTGAGAACTTGGGCGCAAAACATCCTGGGTTTGACCTTGATATGATTATGGCTCCAGAGGCCTGGGGCATTACTCGTGGTGACAAAAAAGTAGTAGTAGGAATTTCAGACTCAAAAGTAGACTCATTAGATCCAGACTTTAAAGATAGAGTTAGCAAGTACCTAAAATACTCCAATGCTAGTAAAGGGCTCGCTTGTGCCCATGGATCTAGTGTTGCGGCAATTGCAGTGGCAACAATGGATAATGGCTACGGCAGACCAGGTATTTGTGGAAATTGTGACGTTATCACTAATGACTACGGAAACTTTAAAGACATTGAAGAGCTTGTAGCAGCAGGCGCAAAGGTAATTAACACTAGTTGGGCCCTCTGTAAAATGGGAGGTAAATACAAAGAAAATATTCAAGAACGCATTAAAGAGATGTATGATGACGGCATCATTATCGTTGCGGGTGCAGGTAATGGTAAGGATTGTAATAGAGATGGTACAAAACTTGGAGACTCCTTATATCCAGCCTCTTTTGAGAGAGTACTTTCTATCTCTGGAGTATACACTATAAATAGAGAGACTACAGATCAAGTATTTGAACATGAAGGAAGAAACCTAACCAAACAAGTGCGAGACAGACGTGCAGGGTATTTTTATGTAGCTAATGATGGAACGCTCACTCCTATTGAAATAGAAAAAGGAGTACAGATGAATAAAGCAGTAGATTTGGTCGCGCCAAGAGAAAACTACTTATTAGGTCATGACATCTGTGGTGAAAAAAATATTTATGGAGGGGCTTCTTCAAATGCTGCACCAGTTGTAACGGGTATTATTGGGCTTATGTGGTCTGTAAATTATTGCTTGTCTTCTTATGAGGTAGAAAGTATTTTAAAGCTATCTTCACAGGGGGTTGAAAACCTTAGCGGCAATGAACCTTATAAGGGTTTGATGGGTGCGGGAAGAGTAAATGCCTACCGCGCTGTTAAAATGTCTCAGCAGATGAAAGACCCCAATGCAACGGTCTATATAAAAAACCGTGCCTTTTATAGATTTGAATTTACCCTTTCAAGTGTGCAAAATAAAATTGAAATTAAAAATCAAACCTTTGAAAAAGACGCTACCGTAAATTTTAAAGCAAAAAATCAAATTGTTTTAAAGCCAGGAACCTATTTAAAACCAAATAAAAATGGATTTATATCGTTATCAATAGACCCAAGTATAAGTCTCCAAGATTGCGAACCAACGGCTCCAAAAAACTATACATCTTATAAAGAAGATAACTAACACTTTCTATTATATTTGTTACAAATAAATAAAATTTCATGTCTCAAGCCGTCCTAGAACTTACCAACGCTTCTATTTTTCAAAAAGAAAATTTAATTCTTGATAATGTTTCTATACGCATAGAAAAAGGGGAGTTTGTCTACCTCATTGGTAAAACTGGAACTGGAAAAAGTAGTTTTATGAAAACTCTTTATGGTGATTTACCTCTAAGTAAAGGAGATGGCCATATTGTAGGGTATGATTTAGGTAGCTTAAAAGAAAAAGAGATTCCTTTTTTAAGAAGAAAACTGGGCGTTGTATTTCAAGATTTTAAGTTATTAAATGACCGCACTGTAAAAGAAAATTTACTTTTTGTATTAAATGCTACAGGCTGGAAAGACAAAAAAGAGATGGAGTTAAAAATTGATGAGGTATTAGATAAAGTAGATATGAAAACTAAAAACTTTAAATATCCATACCAATTATCTGGGGGGGAGCAACAGCGTATTGCAATTGCAAGAGCCTTGCTAAACGATCCCGAATTAATTTTAGCTGATGAACCTACAGGCAACCTTGATCCACAAACCAGTGTTGAAGTCATGCAGGTATTGCAAGAAATAAACAACAATGGCAATACTATTTTAATGGCTACTCATGATTATGCATTACTACTTAAATACCCTTCTAAAACACTAAAATGTGATGAAGGACAGTTATTTGAAGTAGTCCAAAAAACGGTGTAAACAGCACCTATCTATTCACTCCTTGGGTATTAATCCAGTTTACATACGCTCTTCTATTGCGGTTATGACCAGCTAGTGTTTTAGCAAATTTGTGGTACCCAAAGTCTTGCACATTAGCAACCATATAATAAAAAGCATGCTTTTGGTAATTCAACACCCCATCTATCGCAGAAACATCAGGCATCGCTATAGGTCCAGGAGGCACTCCAGCATGTTTGTAGGTATTATACGGCGAGATGTTTTCTAAGTCTTTATACAAAACACGCTTTATCACTTGGGTAAAATTATTTTCGCTTTTCTTTTTGGCGAAAATAACTGTAGGGTCTGCCTGCAGAAGCATTCCTTTTTTTAACCTGTTAATATACAAACCCGCAACAATAGCCCTTTCTTCTACCATGGCGGTTTCTTTTTGAACAATAGCAGCCAGTGCCATCACTTGATCTCTAGACATCTGTAATTTTTTTGCTTTTGAAACCCTAGAGGCATTCCAGAAAGTATTGTACTGTTTTAGCATCTTGTCACAAAATGCCTCAGCAGTAGTATTCCAATAAACTTCGTAGGTATTAGGGATATACATACCAAGGGCCGTGTCTTGGTTAAAACCAGATGCTTTAAGAAAGTCTAAATTTAGCATGGCCTTTATAAACGAAAGACTATCGGCCTCCATCTGGGTAGCCAGGTGTCCTGCCAAGTTTACCAAACGTTCTTGATTGTTAAATTTTATTTTAACAGGAACGTTGCCGGTTCTAATGCTATTAATAATTTCATTGTTGTTACTCCCTTTTTTAATAATAAAATGTCCTGCTTTAATATTTGCACTGTAGCCTTTTTTTTTGGCTACAGTATTAAAGGTTTTCATGTCTTTCAATAGTGGGCTTAGCTCCTCTTGTACCATATTAAATGTTGCTCCTGTTGAGATAAAAACATGTGCTTGGTCATTATTAAAACCGGTGTTAGCACTAAAGACATTAGTATATACATAGTATGAGAAACCAGCCATTCCAACAAGGCCAAGTAGCACTATTGCTAGTAATATTTTTTTTAAATACATTTTTTTATTCTTCTTTTAATCTATTTATTAGCTAGGATGCGTTGATACACAAACTCATCTTTATAGCTATTTTGAGTGTAATTCCAATCTTTTTTAATCCCCGATTTTATAAAACCTGCTTTTTCAAATAAAGAGATACTCACATTATTTTCTTCAGAAATATTTGCAAATACTTGATGTACTTGAAGGTATTCTTTAGCATAAGCACAAATCAAACTCAAACTTTGAGCCGCATACCCTTTGGAACGTTGGGCAGTATCAAAAATAACAAGCCCAACACCCACTCTATGATGTTGTGGATTAAAATCGAACAAATCAATACAACCCAGAGCTTGATTAGTTTCTGTATGCTCGATCATTAAACGCAATTGCTTTACATCAAAAATATCTCGATGGCTATTTTCTAGATATTGACTTAGTACATATTTTGAAAAAGGAGTTAGGGTATGACTCACCTCCCATAGATTGCTGTCGTTTTCTAAAGCATACAAATAATCTAGATCTGTAGGCTCTAAGGCGCGTAAGTGTATGGTTTTTCCTTGTAACATCATAGCTTCCAAATACCTTTATAAACTTGTATTGCTGACCCTTCTAAAATAATAGCAGTATACCCATTTGCTTCTTTAGCAAAAGACACAGAGAGGGTTCCTCCTGGTGTTTTTAAATACACTTTTTTTTGTTTTGTTTTTCCTGTAGCAAACATAGCGATAGCAACTGCTGTTACACCGGTACCGCAAGAAAGGGTTTCATCTTCCACCCCGCGTTCATAGGTTCTTACAGCAAAAGTATCTTCAGAGATTTTAGAAACAAAATTAACGTTAGCTCCTTCTTTACCATAGGTATGATTTCTAATAGCGCGTCCTTTTTCAAGAATATTTAGTTTTTCCAGGTTGGCTACCATTTCAACATGATGTGGTGATCCTGTATTTAAAAAACAATAGTGTTCATGTCTTGTTATGTGAGTTACATCTGTCATCTGCAATGCCACACTAGTATCTTTGATAGAGGCCTGATGCATACCGTCAATGGCCATAAACTCTGTTTGAGTTTTTATCAGACCCAAAAAAGATGCAAAATGCACGATACATCTACCACCGTTACCACACATAGAACTTTCGTTGCCATCTGCATTATAATACACCATAGAAAAATCTAAGCTTGGATGCTTTTCTAAGAGAATAAGGCCATCTGCTCCCACTCCAAACTTTCTATCACAAAACTGCGCCACTAATTTGGTGTTGTTTTTAGGAAAATTTTGCTGTCGATTATCTATCAACACAAAATCGTTTCCAGTACCTTGATATTTATAAAATGGAATTTGCATACTCACAAAGGTAAGAAATACTACTATGTTCTAAAACGATACCGAAATCTTAATGAAAGGATTCAAATCAAACGATTTCCTTGTTGCAATTATAACATTTTAAAGCTCAGAGCAGGACAACAGTTTTTTTATTTTCTTTTGAACACAAAATCCAAGAAAATAACTACTTTTGCGCAACATTTAAACAACCGTTTTTGTTTTACCAAAAACACCAAAAAACACATCCTATGAGTTTTGATGACGTTTATCAGAAAGAGCTGTCTTTTCAAACAGATCGCCGCAAGGCAGCAGTTGCATTTATTAATATAATTAGTGATTTATGGTATGATAAATCAATAGAATTAATAATATTTCGCAATCAATTAATTGACAGAAATGTCAGTGAAATTTTAAAACTCCATGAGTATGCAGGAGAATTTGTGCAAAAGCCTATTTCAATCTTTGACTCTGTTGAAATTGCACAAGCCATTAAAACATTAAATCTCCCTCCAGCAAAACTAGACATTGGTAAATTAACCTATGAGTTTCATCTAGAAAAAAAGAACACAAATGTTCTTGCCTTTGTTTCTGAAAAATTAAAAAGTGCTAAAAACCAAGAAGAAATTACTCCTAAAGATGTAGTATTATATGGTTTTGGTAGAATTGGCAGACTTTTAGCACGTGAGCTAATGACTAGAACAGGACAAGGAAGTCTAATGCGCCTTAGAGCTATTGTAACTCGTGGTGTTATTGACAAAAATATATTAGAAAAAAGAGCTTCTTTATTGAAGTATGATTCTGTGCATGGAGATTTCTCAGGTACTGTTGTTGTAGATCAAAAAAATAAGGCTTTAATTATTAATGGAACGACTGTACATGTCATTTCAGCAAACGGCCCAGAAGATATAGACTACACATCATATGGTATTCAAGATGCTTTGATAATTGATAACACTGGAGCTTTTAGAGATAAAAAAGAACTGAGTCGTCATTTAATACCCAATGGAGCAAGTAAAGTTTTGTTAACAGCACCAGGTGCTGGTATCCCTAACATTGTACATGGTGTTAATCATTTTGAGAATAACCCAGATGATACAGATATCTTTTCTGCAGCATCTTGCACAACCAATGCTATAACACCAATTTTAAAAGCTATAGAAGATAGTTTTGGGGTTGTACATGGTCATCTTGAAACAATTCACGCCTACACCAATGACCAAAACTTGGTAGACAACATGCATAAAAAACACCGTCGTGGTCGTGCAGCGGCTTTAAACATGGTCATTACAGAAACAGGCGCTGGAAAAGCAGTTACAAAGGCTTTACCTTCTTTTGAAGGAAAACTAACATCAAACGCCATAAGAGTTCCTGTACCTAATGGTTCATTGGCTATTTTAAAGTTAACGCTAGAAAAAGAAACTTCTGTGGAAGGTTTAAATGCCACCATAAAGAAATATGCCTTAGAAGGTGATCTGGTAGAACAAATAAAGTACTCATTAAACAATGAGTTAGTATCTAGTGATATTGTAGGGTCCTCAGCGCCATCTATTTTTGATAGTAACGCTACTATTGTCACCAAAGATGGTAAAAACATTGTAATCTATGTATGGTATGATAACGAGTATGGATATAGTCATCAAGTTATTAGGTTAGCAAAACATATTGCCAAAGTAAGAAGGTTTACCTATTACTAGTTATTGTAAAGTGGTATGTGCCATTGCCAAAGCTGTGGTATTAAATCATTCATATGAAGCTGTGAACTTTGAGTTTACAGCTTTTTTTAATATTAAACTCAAACCTACAAACCTATAATCTAGAAGAAAAGACGACCAAGTATTACAGTATACTTGGGAAGCACCTAAATTATAAATTGTAGCTTTGCCAAAAATACCGAATATGGATTCTTTTCTCGATTTTAAAATTAACAAACAGCTGCATTTTGCTATTGAAGATTTGGGGTTTTCTAAGCCTACAGAAATTCAGCAAAAATCGTTTGCTCCAATTGGATCTGGAAAAGATGTCGTGGGTATCGCACAAACTGGTACAGGGAAGACCTTTGCCTATATGCTGCCCCTTATAAGTGGACTCAAGTTTTCTAGACAAATTGATCCTCGTATTTTGGTGTTAGTTCCTACAAGGGAGCTGGTTTTGCAGGTGGTTGATGAAATTGAGAAGTTTGGTAAATACTCTTCTATTAGAGTTGTAGGTGTGTATGGAGGTGTAAACATTAATACCCATAAAGAAGCAGTTTTAGAAGGTGCAGATATTGTGGTGGCAACACCAGGAAGGCTTTATGACCTAATATTAAGTCGTGCTTTAAAAACAAAAAATATAAAAAAATTAGTGATTGATGAGGTAGATGTCATGCTAGATTTAGGCTTCAGATTCCAGCTAACCAACATCTTTGAATTACTTCAAGAACAACGTCAAAACATCATGTACTCTGCTACTATGACAGATGACGTTGCTGTATTTATAAATGACTTTTTTAAAAACCCTACCACTATCTCTGTGGCAGTAAGTGGAACTCCTCTTGACAACATACAACAGGTTGCCTATGATGTACCCAACTTTTATACCAAAGCGAACTTGCTTTGTCACTTATTAAAAGATAAGACACTATTTACAAAAACATTGGTTTTTGTTCCTAACAAAAAAAGAGCAGATTTGTTGTATGAATTGCTACAGGAAGCCTTCAAAGATGATGTTGCTGTTATTCATTCCAACAAAACACAGAACTACCGCATACGCTCCATAGAAAACTTTAACGCAAACGCAACACGTGTTTTAGTAACTACAGATATTATGGCGCGTGGTCTGGATTTAAACCTTGTTAGTCATGTTATAAATGTAGACACTCCTAGGTTTCCAGAAAACTACATGCACCGTATTGGTAGAACAGGACGTGCAGAGGCAGAAGGAACTGCCATCTTACTTACCACTCAAAAAGAACAACCCTTTAGAGAGACTATTGAAGCACTCATGGATAAGACTATTGAAAAAATAGCCATCCCAGAAGATGTTGAAATTTCTACAAAACTTACTTTAGATGAACAACCTGAAAGCTTAGAAAGAGAAAATCCTCACAGCCAACAGTTTGAAGAAGGGGGTGAAAGTTTTCACGAGAAGAGTGATAAAAATAGCCAGACTAATCAAGGAGGTTCTTACAAGCGTATTATCAAACTGAAATATAAAAAAGCTAGAACAAAAGGCGATAAGAATTTCAACCAAAGAAATAAACAAAAAGGGAAAAAGCCTTTTTAAGCCTATCATACTAGGGTATTTCTTTGGCAGAGGTCTAGAGATTAATAAACAAGTTAAAATACTATGGCTATGCGCATTGATATTATTACCGTATTACCAGAATTATTAAAAAGTCCTTTTGAAGCATCTATCTTAAAACGTGCTATAGAAAAAGGATTGGTGGAGGTTCATTTACACAACCTAAGAGATTTTGCTACCAATAGCTATAACCAAATAGATGACTATCAATTTGGGGGTGGTGCAGGAATGGTCATGATGATTGAGCCAATAGACAAATGCATTCGTGGCTTAAAGGCAGAACGGGAGTATGATGATGTCATTTACATGACACCCGAGGGAGAAACTCTTGACCAGGGCATGTCAAACCAACTATCGCTCAAAGGAAATATTATTATTTTATGTGGGCACTACAAAGGGGTAGACCAACGTGTTCGTGATCAATTTATTACCAAGGAAATCTCGGTAGGTGATTATGTACTTAGTGGCGGTGAGTTAGCGGCAGCTATTGTTTGCGACTCAGTTATAAGATTAATACCAGGCGTTTTAGGTAATGAAACAAGCGCACTTACTGACAGTTTTCAAGACGGCCTGCTTGCGCCCCCTACATACACAAGACCCGCAGAGTATAAAGGCTGGAAAGTTCCCGATGTTCTATTGAGTGGACATGGTGCAAATATTGAAAAATGGCGGGAAGACCAAGCCTATAAAAATACTAAAAAAAGAAGACCTGATTTATTAGAGTAAAAGCAAAAAGGGAGGCAACCAGCCTCCCTTTTTTAAACAACCTAACCAATAAAATAGTAGTTAACAAAAGTTTTTGAAAAACTACCATCCATTATAATTAAGTACAATATAGACATATTGTTTAACTATTTACATGAAATATTAAACATTTTTATTTTTTAATGTTTTATAATTGTTCACAGACACCTTTGACCCTAAATCATTCATTAAATTATACAAACCAAAAAAGGTTCTATTAATGTATAAGAAATGTTTGGAGCCCCTATTACCATTCATTTTACGTATTTGAGTGTCTTTTGAATACTTTTCACTTAAATCACCAATTTTACTGAAGAAAGTTTCATCACTAAAGTCAAAAGTTTCACTGTGCATGGGCTGGGTGAACAAGCTTAACATTTCATGAAACAAAGAGGAGAAAAAAGCAATTTCTTCTGGAGTATCATTTGGTGTTAATATTTCTAAGGCATATAGTTTTTCAGTAAACACAACAGGATTATTAATGTTTTTTGGAACAGCAAGCTCAAAATACGGTATGTAAAATTCATCAGGGATTGCCTTGATACAACCAAAATCAATAGCCACTAGATCTCCCTGCTTTGTTACCAAGAAGTTTCCAGGGTGCGGATCTGCATGTACGCGTTTTAATTCATGCATTTGGTACATATAAAAGTCCCAAAGGGCCTGCCCTAGTTGGTCTGCTAAAAGGGTATTGGTATTATGCTTGGTGAACTCACTTAAATGGTCACCCTCCATCCAATCCATGGTAATTATACGCTCGTTTGATAAATCTGGATAATACTGTGGAAATGTAAGGTGTGGAATATGACTACAGTCAGCCACCATTTGCTGGCTTTGTGTTACCTCTAAGGTGTAGTTTGTTTCTTCGAGAAGTTTATCTTCTACCTCTTGAAAGTATTTATTGCTGTCTTTTCCTTTAATGTTAAACATCTTTATAGCTACTGGCTTAACCATAGCAAGGTCACTACTAATACTATCTGCAACACCAGGATATTGAATTTTAATGGCTAATTTTTTACCATCTTTAGTAGCTTGGTGCACCTGACCGATACTCGCTGCTGCAATAGAATTTGCGTTAAAACTATCATACAAATCTTCTGGGTACAAACCAAAATATTTATAAAATGTTTTTCTAACTAAAGGAGCAGATAAAGGGGGAACAGAAAATTGCGCTAAGGAAAACTGCTCAACATAGGCCTTTGGTAAGATATTCTTTTCCATGCTTAACATCTGCGCAACTTTCAAGGCAGAACCCTTTAAACTCTTTAAACCATCATAAATATCACTCGCATTATTTTGGTTAAGCTTTTCTTTAGCATTTTCTGGATCTACGAGGGCATCACCATAGTATTTGAGTTGATTGATACCAACCTTTACACCTGTTTTTACTAGTCTTGTTGCTCTTGATATTTTACCTGTAGGTATACTATCTATTGTCTTCATGTAAGGGTAAGAATTTTTTGTTGAGCCAGTGTGAGGCTCAATGATATGTTGTTGTTTTCTTGAACACTAAAATACAGAGATGTCTTTTAGTTCATTTTTTCTTTCCACAAGAACTTTCCAAAATCTAGAATACTCTCTAGTGGTGTTGTTTCAAAAACATCAAAGATGGCACGCACAGATTTTTCTATTACAACATCTGTTTTTTCAAAAGACGAGGACGTATCTTCCATCCAGTATTTCATGATAAATAAAGTTTGCAACCAAGCCCCTTCACTAAATACAGACACAGGCTGTTTTAAAATCTTAAAAGACTTTTCTTCATTTTTTTCATTAATTAAAGTTCCTGCAAATTCTTTAACATGCGCTCTTAGGTCTTTTAGTTGTGACATGTTTTTCATCATATCAGAATGTTCTTTCAAGGCAAACATGACATAACTTCTATTGGCAGTAAGTAATTCAAAAAATGTGAAGAAAAATGTCAACATTTTTTCTTGATTACTGAAGCCAACATATGCTGGGTTTTTATGGCCCAATTGCATAGCATGATCAAAAAATGCAGTCCATATACCACGTTGCAATGCTTCAAAGCTTCCGAAAAAGGCATAGAACTCTGCTTCTGTCATAGCATGCTGCTTGGCAAACTTGTACACACTTTTAGGTGTTTTCTCATGCATTAACACATACTCCATGTAGGCAGACACAATTGTATCTTTTGTAATTGCTTTGTTTTTTGAGGCTGCCTTTTTCATTGGAGCTGCCTTTTTCTTTGGAGACGTCGTTGTTTTTTTAGTTGCCATATCACAGTATCTTTTAGACTTGTAAAAATACGAAATGTTCAATTAATTTGATTATTGGCTAAACACAATGTTGTGTTAAAAAACAAACAAAATGACAACCTGTCACAAAAACAAACGTGGTATTTTCTTTGACTAGATATATCTATGGAATGTAATATTTCCAGAGAGACATAAAATCATAATTCAATAAATAAAACCAACATGAGTACAGGAACTATTAATGTATCGGTAGAAAACATTTTTCCGTTAATCAAAAAGTTTTTATACAGTGATCACGAGATTTTTTTACGTGAGTTGATAAGTAATGCAACAGATGCAACACTTAAACTAAAACACTTAAGCAATATTGGAGAAGCTAAAGTAGAGTATGGCAATCCTTTTATTGAAGTTAAAATTGACAAAGAAGCTAAGAAACTTCACATCATTGACCAAGGTATTGGTATGACTAAAGATGAGGTTGAAAAATACATCAATCAAATTGCCTTCTCTGGTGCTGAAGAGTTTATAGAAAAATACAAAGACAAAAAAGGGGAAGAAGCAGGAATCATAGGGCACTTTGGTCTTGGATTTTATTCTGCATTTATGGTGGCGGATAATGTAGAAATCATTACTAAAAGTTACAAAGATGAACCTGCTGCTCATTGGAGTTGTGATGGATCTCCAAACTACACATTAGTAGAGGGAACCAAAACAGAAAGAGGAACAGAGATTATTTTACATATTAGTGATGAAGAGGTTGCTTTTCTTGAAGACGCTAAAATCACAGAACTTTTAAACAAGTACAACAAGTTTATGCCTATTCCAATCAAGTTTGGAATGAAGACAGAAACCTTGCCTAAGCCAGAAGATGCTAAAGATGAAGATCCAGCTCCTACACAAGAGGTTGTAAACATCATCAACAATCCAAGCCCAGCTTGGACCAAGCAACCTACAGAATTAAAAGAGCAAGACTATTCTAGTTTTTACAGAGAATTGTACCCAATGCAATTTGAAGAGCCGTTGTTTCATATTCACTTAAACGTAGACTATCCTTTTAATCTTACCGGAATCTTGTATTTCCCGAAGATGAACAAGGATATGCAGGTTCAGAAGGATAAAATTCAATTATACCAAAACCAAGTATTTGTTACAGATAATGTAGAGGGTATTGTTCCAGAATTTTTAACAATGCTTCGTGGAGTGATTGACTCACCAGATATCCCTTTAAATGTATCGCGTAGTTATTTGCAAGCAGATGGTGCGGTAAAGAAAATTTCTAGTTACATCACCCGTAAAGTAGGTGACAAATTAAAGAGTTTGTTTAACGACAACCGCGAAGAGTTTAATGCTAAGTGGGATGACATTAAAATAGTTATTGAATATGGAATGCTTACCGAAGATAAATTCTTTGACAAGGCACAAGACTTCATGCTATATCCAACGGTAGAAGGAAACTATTACACCTTTGCAGAACTTAGAGAAAAACTAACGGCTGCACAGACAGACAAGGATGACAAACTAGTATTATTGTATTCAAGCAACAAGGAAGAGCAACACAGTTATATTGCTACTGCTAAAGACAAAGGCTATGAAGTGTTGTTACTAGACTCTCCTATTATATCACACCTTATCCAAAAAATGGAAAGCTCACAAGAGAATGTTTCATTTGCAAGGGTTGATGGTGATCATGTGGATAATTTAATAAAAAAGGACGAAGAAGCAATTTCTAAACTTTCGGATGAAGAAAAAGAAACACTAAAAACCTTTTTAACAGATACTATCCCTGCAGAAAAATTCTCTGTACAGCTTGAAGCTATGGACAGCCAAGCCAATCCATTTATTATTACCGAACCAGAATTTATGCGTCGCATGAAGGAGATGCAACAAAATGGCGGTGGCGGTGGTATGTTTGGTATGGGTAATATGCCAGATATGTACAATTTAATTGTTAATACCAATCACGAGTTAGTTTCTGAAATACTAAATACTAAGACCGCAAAGAAAAAAGAGCGCCTAGTAAACCAAGCCTTAGATTTGGCTAAATTGAGCAAAGGTTTATTAAAAGGTGAAGACATGACGGCTTTCATAAATAGAAGCTATGAAATGATTAAATAAACTTAATTATACTATAATTACCAACTCCATGAATGCAAATTCATGGAGTTTTTTTGTCTAAAAATCTTATAAAAGGCAGTAAAATAGGTTGAAAAGCAACAAAAAAAAGGGTGTAAATCAAAAAAAAAGAGGCTCTCACCCCCCTATTATAGGGTTAAGAGTTAAAAAACACCGTTTAAACGCTTGTTTTTTAAAATAAAGGTATTAAATTTGACACATATTAATTAACCAAACTTTAATATTATGAAAAAAGTATTACTATT
>CEST01084807.1_pt1 | contig 29538 bp, 25 predicted proteins | sample 326921 | NCBI WGS metagenome assembly CEST01 (sample SAMEA2621509, study PRJEB7988) | marine metagenome | biome: marine biome (ENVO:00000447); feature: surface water layer (ENVO:00002042); material: "saline water (ENVO:00002010), including plankton (ENVO:xxxxxxxx)" | depth 5 m
TTACTAAAAGAAAATCCCGCATTGGCTCAAGAGAAAGACCAACGTGGTTCTACTGCATTATTATTATCTACCTATTACGGCCACATAGACATCGTAACTATTATTTTAGAACAAGTGCAAGATGTTAATACCCAAGATGCTTCTGGAAACACACCACTAATGGGGGTTTGTTTTAAGGGGTACACTGCTATTGCTGCCCTACTTATTGAAAATGGGGCTCAGGTAAATATTTCAAACTTTAATGGTGCGACTGCTCTTATTTTTGCAGCTACATTTAACAAGGCTGATATTGCTACTCTTTTGTTGGCGCAAGGTGCAGATAAAAATGTAAAAGACGATAAAGGGAATACCGCTTTTGACCATGCTAAAATGCAAGGAAGCGCCGCTGTTTTGGCATTGCTAGAAGCCTAGATTATGGGAGGCATAGCTCTTAGAATTACACTTGTTCAATCTTCTTTACATTGGGAAAGCCCAGTCAAAAACAGGTCTCTTTTTTCTGAAATAATAGCACCCCTAGCAAATACTACAGACTTGATTGTGTTGCCAGAAATGTTTACCACAGGGTTTTCTATGAATGCCGAGGAGCTTTCAGAACCAAAAGATGGACCTACTGTACAGTGGCTCATAAAAACATCAAAAGCTGTTAACGCCGCCATTACCGGGACACTAATAATAAAAGAAAATAACAAGTTTTACAACAGGCTATTTTTTGTAATGCCAGATGGAAACACACACTCATATAATAAAAAACACACGTTTACTTTAGCTGGTGAAGATGCTATTTTCACTTCAGGTACTACCCGTATTGTTATTGATTATTTGGGCTTTAAAATTTGTCCTTTTATATGTTATGATTTGCGGTTTCCGGTTTGGGGGCGCAATACTAATGGCTATGACATATTACTATATACCGCTAATTGGCCAAAAAAACGCATCGCTGCTTGGGATGCATTACTAAAAGCTCGTGCTATAGAAAACATGAGTTACTGTGTTGGTGTAAATAGAATAGGTGTGGATGGAAACAACCACCCTTATGTAGGTCATTCTGCTATTTATGATTGCTTAGGGAAACAAGTGTCTAGGGAAGAATTTGAAACCGCTTTTGTAGAAACAGTCACGGTGAATAAAGATCACATAGACGCCACAAGAGCGCAGTTGCAATTCTTGAATGATGCAGATGAATTTACTTTAACTTAAAGGTTTCACTCCAGCTCCAATTGGCGCGTAATTCAATTTTTGTAGGATAATACACTACCTTTTCTGGTGCTATTTTCTTTAAAAAATGTCCTGGATCCCAGATTTTGTTTTTGTTTTCATCAAAGATGAGTCTTATAAAATACATGCCCGGCTTTATGTGCTCAAAAATCACTGGAACATTTTCTGTTATATAGGCACGTTTTACAACACTAAATTTTTCTGTGATGAGCTCAATGAGTAGAGGAAACTCATTTGTGTTTTCTAAGCTAAGGCTCAGAGTAGAAAAATCTGAGTTTGGTTTAACTTGTTGTCTAAGCAAAATAGAATCTGTTACATTTCCGAAGTAATCTGTGAGAGCACCCTGGTTTAGCAAGACACTATAGATTTGTTCTTCTTGTTTGTCAAAAATAATTTCGGCAGTATTTTCTTTAGTATTAATTTGAGCTTGGAACGCAACACCAAGTGTGTCTTTATTTACCACAGTAATTTTTTCTGAGTCAATTAAAACTAGTGGAGTGCTCGCTTTTAATTTTAAGGTGTCCATGACAGAGATGATTCTGTTGTTTATTGGTGTAACACGCAGCGAGTCTGTCAATAACTTTCTAAACCGCACAGTGGCTGTATCTATTTGCTGTTTATTTTTTGTAACAAATACTAAGGAGTCTCTAGTAACTTGAGGCTTGAACCAAAAATTAAGGGTGTCTTTGCCTGGCTGTTTTATGATCTGGTATTCAAAATCTTTCTCCATTGGGGTGATTAACCGCACCTGATATTCGTCTGCTTTTCCTGTATACCCAAATGAGATTCTATTGTTACTTTCTAGCTTTGGGCGTGTTGCCTTGAAATCTGGAATTTCTTTAAATAATTTTAGTTCAAAAACACTGTCACTAGGCAGTGTAATAAGATCTTTGTAGAAGCCTATTTTATCTGTCTTAGGCTGGAAGGTGTAATTTCTTGTTTGCTCCTTGAGGGCAATAAGTTGATAGGTACCCTCTTTGAGGTTGCTTAATTCAAAGCTGTTGGTTTCATCGATGGTTGTGGTAATGTAAGTGGGTTTTTCAAGCAATACCAGCGAGTCTGTATAGGCCTTATCTACTTGATATAAAACAACTGTTGTTGGAAACTTTGTTTCTGGGAGCAGCGCATCAACTACGCTCCCCTTTAAGCTAAGACTGTCAATAAAACTTCCTGTAGACAATACGTATTTATAATTAGGAAAGATGTTTCCTTCGTTATTATCTACGATGCTATTCCCAAAATTAAAAGAGTAGGTTGTATTCTCTCTTAAGGTGTCTAGTATTTTTATTTTTAAAACCTTAGAAACACTCAAAGGAGTTATTATAGGGGCATATTTTAATGGAGGAGAAATTATAAGCTCTTTAGAAACATCCTTTAGTTTTATAAACTCGTCAAAGGTGATGCGTATTTCATTGTCTTCAAAGCGAGTGGTAAAATTCTCAGGAATACTTCTAAGTATAACAGGAGCAATAGAATCACGAATGCCCCCACTTGGATTTCCTTTTTTTGCGCAATCTGTAAAAGAAAGAAAAAAAAGCAATACAATTGGGATGTATAAAAGGCGATATGTTCTTGAAAGGTTTTGCTGTTGCATACTACATAGCAAAAATAGGAAAAGTTTTATTGTAACCTCATGTAAAAAATAGAGAACTATTTCACAGTGAAATTGCCATGGTTGCGATGCTAATTTTTACATTTTCGTGCTGGCATAATTTTTCTGCGCAATTCTCTAGCGTAGCTCCAGTGGTTACAATATCATCTACAAGTAAAATGTGCATGTTTTCAATGAGGTGAGCCTTTGAAACCATAAAAACTTGAGGGTCTTGAATTCTTTTGAGTCTTCCTTTAAAGACTTGCGTGTCTGTCTTTGAAACTTTAATTAGAACATCATCAACATATGGTATTTCTAGGGCGGCTGCAAGTGCTTTACCAAAACCGCTTACTTGATTATACCCTCGTTTTCTTTTTTTGTCTTTGTGTAATGGCACAGGTATCACCATATCTGCTTTTTTATAAGCAGCAATCTCTGCTAGCTCTGCTCCTAGCCAGATTCCTAAAAAAGCACTTACTTCTTCTTGTTTTTTATATTTTAAGTTGTGTAATAGCTTCTGGGTAATGCCTTTTTTTTGAAATGTTAATAGTGCGGTAGCCTCTTCAATATCAGTTCTGCCATAGAATATCTTCTTTAGCGTGTCTGCGTTTGTTTTATGAAACCCAGCCATAGGCACTTGATGCCTGCAGCTGGTGCACATTATTTTTTCATGAGCAGAAAGAGTATGATCACAACCATTGCATATTTTTGGGAAAATGATGTCTAAAAGGGAATGGAGTATTTTAATCATTAATTTTCAGTTTTTACTATCTTGCACCCTTGTAATGTAGCAAATTAATATAAATATCTCTCTCATGAAACCAGAAACCAATAACAACAACCGTTTAAAGATCTTAATAGGTATTTTACTAGCCTTACTAATTGGCTTAGCGGCATATACATTTACACGTGTAGAAGAAAATAAAGAGACGGTGCGCTCTTTAGAGGCAGATAAAGTTGAAGTTCAAAAAGAGCTGGAAGCGCTTGTTGCCAACTACAATGAGATTATCCAAGACAATAAATTAAAAGATCAAGATTTGGTAGCCGCAAGAGATCGTATTATGGTATTGCTAGACTCTGTTAAAGATTATAAGATAAATGTTTCTACACTAAGGCGCTATAAAGGAGAAATTGGTCGTTTAAAAAATGAGCGAATTCAACTTTACAGACGTGCAGATAGCTTAATGGCTGTTACAGAGCGATTGGCTTCAGAGAAAGACAGCACCATGTTGGCGCTAAACCAAACTATTAAAGCAGTAGATTCTGTAACCATTTCTAACACTAAGATGGCTAAATCTTTAGAGAAAGGGGCCTTGATTGGCATTACAAATCTTAGTGCAAGCGCTATTATTGTGCGCAGGAGTGGTAAAATTATAGAGACCCAGCGCTCAAGTAGGGCAGATAAAATTAAAGTTTGTTACACATTGGCTCCTAACACTTTAGCAGAAACTGGAGATAGAATGTTGTATGTGCAGGTAATCAACCCTGCCAATAACATTATTGGAGACAGGTCAAAAATAGCATTTGATACGGGTGTGCTCTCCTACAGCACTACTACAAATGTTTATTATGAAAACCAAGCGCTAGATGTTTGTGCTATTGTAGCTGCTGCCGAAGATGATTTAATAAAAGGAATGTATATCATCAATATATTTGATGCTCAAAGGCAAATTGGAAGCGCAAGATTGACCTTAAAATAAGATTTTAAAAAATAAAATCTGCTGCCCATCATATGGCAGTGGATTTTTATATTTTTGTGCTATGGCAAATAATGAAGATCAATTTAAGAAAGTAATCTCACATGCAAAGGAGTATGGATACATCTTTGGCTCTAGTGAAATTTATGACGGCCTGAGTGCTGTCTATGATTATGCTCAAAATGGGGTAGAATTAAAAAAGAATATTCGTGAGTATTGGTGGAAAAGCATGGTGTATATGCATCAAAATATCGTGGGCTTAGATGCCGCTATTCTTATGCACCCAAAAACTTGGAAGGCCTCTGGACACGTTGATGCCTTTAGTGATCCATTAATAGACAATAAAGATTCTAAAAAAAGGTACCGTGCAGATGTCTTGATTGAGGATCATGCAGAGAAACTTGAAAATAAAGCGCAAAAAGAAATTACCAAAGCAAAAAAACGTTTTGGAGATTCTTTTAATGAAGCAGAGTTTGTAACTACCAATGCTAGGGTACTTGGCTACAGAGAGAAAAAAGCTGAAATGCTCCAAAAAGTGGCCCGCCTTTTAGAGGCTGAAGATCTCTCTGGTGTGAAAACATTAATTGAAGATCTAGGAATTGTATGCCCTGTGAGTGGCTCAAAAAACTGGACAGATGTAAAACAGTTTAACTTAATGTTTGGGACTAAGTTAGGAGCTTCTGCAGAAAGCGCAACAGATTTGTATTTGCGACCAGAAACAGCCCAAGGTATTTTTGTAAATTTCTTAAATGTTCAAAAAACAGGAAGAATGAAAATTCCTTTCGGTATTGCGCAAACAGGAAAAGCTTTTAGAAATGAAATTGTAGCAAGACAGTTTATATTTAGAATGCGTGAGTTTGAACAAATGGAAATGCAGTTTTTTGTTCGCCCTGGCGAAGAAATGAAATGGTACGCATACTGGAAAGAAACTAGATTAAAGTGGCACCACTCATTAGGTTTGGGCACAGAGAACTATCGTTTTCATGACCATGAAAAATTAGCTCATTATGCCAATGCAGCAACAGACATAGAATTTAAATTCCCGTTTGGATTTAAAGAGCTAGAGGGTATTCACTCTCGTACAGATTTTGACTTAAAGGCGCATGAGGCGCATAGTGGTAAAAAACTACAATTTTTTGATCCAGAATTAAAAGAAAACTACACGCCTTATGTGGTAGAAACATCTATTGGTTTGGATAGAATGTTTTTGGCAATATTTAGTAATTCATTACAAGAAGAAACCCTAGAAGACGGCTCTACAAGAACAGTTTTAAGGTTGCCAGCGATATTGGCACCTGTTAAAATTGCGGTATTCCCACTCATAAAAAGAGATGGTCTTCCTGAGCTTGCAAAAGAAATTATAGAAGATTTAAAGTGGGATTACAATGTGTTTTACGATGAAAAAGATGCTGTTGGTAAGCGTTACAGACGTCAAGATGCTAACGGTACTCCTTTTTGCATTACAGTAGATCATCAAACCATTGAGGATAAAACAGTTACAATTCGTCATAGAGATACTATGAGCCAAGAACGTATTGCAATTTCTGAGATTTCAAGCTTGGTGGCAAAGAGCTTATCCATGAAAGATTGGTTGCAATAAATAGCGTCTTATAAAACAAAATAAAAAAGCCCTAATGATATTATCATTGGGGCTTTAGTTTTTCTGAAACGTGTGTGTTTGAGGAGTGTTTAGTTTGATTCCATTTCTTCAACTTCAATAGGATTTGCTTTGGCACAGCGGTTCATCATACGTAAGGCTCTATAAATAAAGAAGACCTCCATGCCGTTTTTTTTATAAGCTTCCTTAAGATTTATAGGGTCAAAGTAGTAGTAGTCTTTTTTGTTTTCTCCCATGCGTATTGTAAATGGGCAATCTCCTTGCTTTGTACTTTGCAGTATTGTCCCGAATGTAAACCCTTTGGAAATCATTTCGGTTTGCCTGATCATATTTTGATCACTTTTGGTGGCCGAATTGTATGCTGTTTTTTTTGAAGTACAGCAAACTGTAACTAAAGTAGATATTGTAAGAAGGAGGATTTTTTTTATCATTTTAAAAAAATTTGTCGTGTTGTAGAATTATGTATTTACAATAATGGTCCAAGAATATACAAATAACACATTTTTTTAATATATAAGTCGCTTTAATTCGATACATAAAATATCTCCATTTACACTCCTCTTGAATCATCTTAGAATTAAAAAACACAATATTGCTTTTGTTTAGCGGGTTGTTGTATATAAAAAAAGCTTACAATAACTCTCGTGGTCTAATTTTTAAATACAATCACTTGCTAAATTGCTTGTATCAGCATTAAAAACTCATTAAAAACTCATGAAACTTTATTGATTAATAAAAAGCAGTAGCTTTGTATTAAAATTATATAAAAACACGTTATGAAAATTAAATTACTAGCAATACTTGTCTTTTTTCTTGGATCAAGTTTAATGCATTCACAGACTCAACCAACAAAACCAGATTACATTGGGGAACTTCAATTAGTTACAGTGACTCCTTCTTTATCCTCAAAAATGGATGAGCTTGTTTCTACTCCTACTACAGGAGAAGCAAGAGATGGAAGATATTCTAAAACAAGAAGACCAAAAAGAGAGGTGATTGCAGGAAAAGGATCAACGGGAGATTTACTCTCAAAAAACCCTCACCCTCTTACCGGAAGTGTTAAAGTAAATGCTGCAGATCTTGTGTGGGATGCTGGGTATACTGGTTCTAACCCAACAGATCCAGCACTAGCAGTAGGTCCAGATCATGTTTTTGTGGTTTGGAATACAAAATTTGCAATTTTTGACAAGGACGGAAATGAGCTAATAGGAGCTACAAATCCTAACCCAGCAATATTCCCTTCTAATGGATGTTGTGACCTTACAGTATCTTATGACACTGCTGCAGATAGATGGGTAATTTCTTACTTAGGGGGTGGTGCCCAAATTGCAGTTTCACAAACAGGAAATCCAGTAACTTCAGATTGGAATATATATAATATTAGTTCTGTTAATGATTACAACAAAGTCTCTGTATGGAGTGATGGATATTACCTAACAGATCAATCTAGTGGTAATAGATTATATGCAATGGACCGCGCTGCAATGTTGGCAGGTGATGGCTCTGTGTCCATACAAGGGTTTCAATTACCGGGTATGGCTACCTTTGGTTTTGCATCTCCACAAGCGCTAAATGTTACTGATGGTAATATGCCTGCACCAGGAAATGCACCTATTGTCTTTTTTCAAGATGACTCTTACGGGGGTGTTTCTGAAGATCATATAAAATTTTGGAATGCTAATGTAGATTTTGAAAATCCAGGTAATTCATCTGTTTCAGCGCCTCAACAATTAGCAGTAACACCGTTTACTTCTATTTTTGACGGAGGTTCTTTTAGTAATTTAGCACAACCTAATGGAGGGCAATTGTTAGACGCTCTTCAAGGAATTGTAATGAATCAAGCACAGTTTAGAAAATTTCCAACCCATAACTCAGCGGTATTTAACCACGTTGTAGATGTTGATCCTTCATCAGGAAAACGCGCTGGTATTAGATGGTATGAATTTCGTCAAACTTCAGATGGAGCACCATGGACATTGTATCAAGAAGGAACGTATACATCTCCAGACGGAAAACACGCCTGGAACGCTAGTTTAATGATGGATGGTCAAGGAAACATTGGGATGGGATACACAGCGATGAGTCTTCTAGGTAATGGAAATACAAATGTAGGTTCTTATTACACAGGTAGATTTGTATCAGACCCACTAGGAGTGATGACTGTTACCGAAGATGTAATTGCTCCAGGAGACTCCTCTATTACTGGTGGTCGTTATGGAGATTATAGTAAAATTGATATAGACCCTAGTGATGATGCAACATTTTATTTTACCAATGAGGTGCATACAGCAGATACTCCAGGTAACTTAAGAGCAGCCAATGTAGGGCGTTTTAAAATTGCTCCAGATGCAAATGTAGATGCTGGTATTATTGCTTTTGTAACACCTGTAGATGGAGATCTTTCATCAACAGAAACGGTAGAAGTTATTGTACGTAATTTTGGAACTGTTGCCCAGTCAAATATAGAGGTAAGTTTTACTTTAGATGGAGCAACAAGCATAAATGAGGTAATTGCTGGACCTATAGCGCCTGCAAGTAACATCAATTATACTTTTACAGCAACGGTAGATATGAGTGGAAATGGACAAACTTATAACCTATGTGCTAGAACAAATCTTTCTGGAGATGAAATACCAGATAACGACCAATTATGTAGTGATGTAACTTCTCTATTTGCTTTAGACACAGGTGTAGTGGCAATAACTTCTCCAGTAACTGGAAGTGGCTTGTCTGATGCAGAGGTGGTAACCATAGAAATCGAAAATTTTGGAGCAACCACACAATCATCTATTCCAGTATATTACTCTTTAGATGGAGCAGCACCTGTTGGTGAAACCTATACTGGTTCTATAGCTCAAGGAGAGACAGATACCTACTCTTTTTCCACCACAATAGATTTATCTGAACTTACCGATTATGTAATTGTTGCAGGAACAGAACTTCCTGGTGATGATGACCCTTCAAATGATGATACATCTGTAGAGATTTCAAACTTTTTGTGCCAACCTGAGACAAATTGTACTCTTGGAGATGGTTTAAGGTTAGTTGCTGTTGAAGAAATAAACAACCCTTCAGGTTGTGAAACAGACGGTTATGCAGACTTTACAGATTTAATAGCAAACCTAGCACAAGGTGGAACCTATGATATTACCTTCACTACAGAATACGGGAATCAATTCGTTAAAGTTTGGGTTGATTATAATGATGATTTTACATTCTCTAATAATGAACTAATCCTAAATGATTATGTAATTGGAGAAGGTCAAGCTGGAGGTAGTTACACAGAAACAACATCGATGAGTATACCCGAAAATGCAACTTTAGGCATGCATAGAATGCGCGTGAAAACGAACTGGAACAGTGGGGTTCCTGCAGATGCTTGTGAAGAAACAACCTATGGAGAAACAGAAGATTATACGGCCAATATAACTGATGAACTTGGTGTCAATGAATTATTTTATGATGCTGATTTTGTAATCTCAAGTGAAGACCAAAAGTATTTTGACCTAAAATTCAATACAGCTTCTTATACTAAAGATTTGCCAGTGTATATTTATAACACATTAGGACAAGTATTAGCTTATTATACCTTAGAAAATAATGGAACTGGATATACAAAAACAATCAATATGTCTTATGTTTCTTCTGGAGTATACTTCGTTAAGATTGGTTCAAAATCATTAAACAAAGTACAGCGTATTATTGTTAAATAATATAGCCCATATACACTTAAAAATTTAAGGCTATTATTTTAATAATAGCCTTAAATTAATACTCAAAATAAATAATGCTATAAATGAAAAATATTTTTCTATTACTAAATGCCCTTTTAACAATAAATTTGGCGGCTCAAACACCCTGTGTAAATGGGACAGCAGGGAACTTTGCTTGTAATGGGTATGACCTTCAATCAAGGATCACCCTCAATGAGATGAATGCAGATTTGGCAAATGATTCTTGGGGATGGACAGACCCACAAACCAATAAAGAATACGCATTAGTTGGATTAGATAATGGAACTGCATTTATTGATGTTTCAGACCCTATTAACCCTGTTTATCTAGGAAAACTTCCTACGCATACTCAAAGCAGTACTTGGAGAGATGTTAAAACTTACAACAACCATGCGTTTGTTGTAAGTGAAGCCTCTGGTCATGGAATGCAAGTTTTTGATTTAACGCGATTGCGAGATGTTTCTAACCCTCCAGAAAACTTTGACGAAGATGCTCATTATAATGGTTTTGGGAGCGCGCATAATGTTGTTATTAACGAAGACTCTGGATATGCTTACGGGGTAGGAACCTCAACCTTTAACGGAGGAGCTCATTTTATAGATATTTCAAATCCATTAAACCCAGTAGCTGCAGGAGGATATGGAGGTGATTCATATAGTCACGATGCGCAGGTAGTTACTTATTCTGGACCAGACACAGAACATCTTGGCAAAGAAATACTTATTGGAAGCAATACAAATGAAATTTCAATTGTAGATATTACAAATAAAAGCAACCCAATTGGTCTTTCAACAATATCTTACTCGGGTGTTGGATACACACACCAAGGTTGGTTTACAGAAGACCAACGTTATTTCATTGTTGGTGATGAATTAGACGAGCAAAATGCTGGCTTTAATACACGCTCAATTGTTTTTGATTTTTTTGACTTAGACAATCCAGAATTCCATTTTGATCATGAAGGAGAAACAGCAGCCATTGATCACAATGGGTATGTTATAGATAACCTTTATTATTTATCAAACTATACCGCGGGGCTAAGAGTTCTTGATATCACAGACATTGAAAATGGTTCAATGGCAGAAGTTGGATTCTTTGACACCTATCCAGAGTCAGACAACGCGAATTTTGATGGTGTATGGAATGTTTATCCTTTTTTTGAAAGTAATAACATTGTCATTAGTGATCTTAACAGGGGGTTCTTTTTGGTGAGAGACTCAAGCCTTGGCGGTCAGGATCTAACACTAAATGATTTTGATATTTCTCCTAACCCTGCAAAGAAAAATGTGACCATAACAGCAACCAATGTTCCAATAAGATCTTTAGAGGTCTTTAACATACTTGGTCAACGCGTCTTGAATCTAACATTTGACGCAACAAACTCAAAATATATTAATATAGAAACTTTAATTAGCGGCATGTATCTTCTTAAAATTAACGGAGACACCACCAAACGCCTCATCGTTAAGTAGTCACAATGAAAAATTACGCGCATTTGTTTTTAAAGAAATTTGTAGTGCTACTATTGGCAGCGCTTATAACTTCTTGCGCAGATGATGACGCGCCCTCACCAGAAAACGCAGGGGCTAACCTAGATGAATTTTTAGGAGAGATTGACTATATAAAAACATTTGGTGGCAGCCAAAATGATAATATTGTTTCTGTAGTTCAAGCCAATGATGGAGGCTATGTACTTATGGGTTCTACAGAAAGTACCGATGGAGATATTACCGGGAAATCAAGTTCTGATGTAGACTTCTGGTTGTTAAAAACAGGCCCTCTAGGGAATATTATTTTTAACAAGGTTTACGGAGGCTCAAAAACAGACATCGCCTCAAGCCTAATTAAAACTAAAGATGGAGGTTTTATTGTCTGCGGTTATAGCGCCAGCGATGATGGGGATGTTTCTGGAAATGAAGGTTTTCAAGACTATTGGATTACAAAACTAGATGCCCAGGGAAACATTACTTGGGAAAAAAACTATGGTTTTTCCGGAATAGATCAAGCATTAAAAATCATTGAAACTACTAACGGCAATTTTTTTACTACAGGGTTTTTTGATGTATCAGCAAGTGAAAATCAAGGAAATGATGATGGTAAAACTACGAATCCGGGAGTAAATCTCTCAAAAAACACCTTACATGGTGTTGGAGAGTTTTGGGGAATCCTTATGGATAGTAATGGAAACAGAATCTGGAGGCGCTATTTTGGAGGTTCTAATAATGATCGAAGTTATGATGTTGCTGAGGCTCAAGACGGGGGTTTTTTTATGGTTGGAAGTTCAGAGAGCTCAGACTTTGATGTTACAGACAACAAAGGCTCTTATGATTTTTGGGTTGTTCGTGTAGCAGCTAATGGAGACAAGCTCTGGACCAAATCTTTTGGAGGTAGTGAGATTGATCAAGGGTACGGTATTACCAAAACACCAGATGGAAACTATATAATGGTTGGAGACACCAGAAGTACCAATGGAGATGTAACATCTTTAAATGGCAATGCAGATGCTTGGGTTATAAAGTTTGATCCTGATGGAGGTCTAATCTGGGAAAAAACCTATGGAGGAGCGGCATTTGACTCTGCAAAAAGAATTACTGCATTAGAGAATGGTGATTTTGCAATCGCAGGAAACACAAGAAGTTCTATGGGTAGTTTTGTAAATAAAGGCCAAAATGATGCTTGGGTTTTTATAATTGACGCTAATGGTGTGCTTAAATTTAATTATATTGTTGGAGGTGCTAACCTAGATTTTGCCAATGATGTAGTGCAAACTCAGGACAACAAATTACTTGTTGTAGGAAGCTCAGAAAGTAACGACGTAGACATTCCAGAAAATAAAGGGAAACAAGATGCGCTGTTAATTAAAATAAAGTAGTAAAATCAACACCAATTATGAAGAAAATTGCCCTGTTTTTAATGGCTGTAACCTTTATAGCTTGTAACAAAAATGATGACGGACAAACACCACTAAACACATTGGTGGATATTCGTTTCCAGCATAGTTTTGATGAACAATTGGTGGACAACACCACCTTTAACGCTATACAATACAACAATGCCTTTGGCTCAGAGCTTAGTCTTACAAAACTTCGTTATTTAATAACAAACGTAACATTTACAAACCAAGACGGCATTGCAACCAAGGTGAGAGATTACCAGTTAGTTGATGTTACACAAAATACAGGAATGTTTATTAGCGGCACTTCATTGCCCCCAGGAACATATACTTTAAAAATGCGTTTTGGTTTTGCAGAACCGGAAAACAACTCGGGCATCTATCCAGATTTAAACGCAGCTTCTTGGAGTGTGCCAGATATGCTTGGAGGTGGATATCATTACATGCAGTTGGAGGGAAGGTTTATAGACGCCGGCAATGAAACATCTATTTATGCATACCACACAATTAGTGCAGTTCAAAACCCTGGACCAGATAATATAAGAGAAGACACCTCCATTGAGATAGATTTAGGGACAATAAATATTGAGAATACGACCACCACTATTAAGGTAAATATGAATATTTCAGAATGGTTTAAAAACCCAAATGTTTGGAATCTAAATACCCTTAATGGGATGTTGATGGGAAACTATGCTGCTCAAATATTGATGCAAGAAAACGGTCAAAACGTATTCTCACTTGAATCTGTTAGAAGCGTTCAATAAAAATGCATGATGCAAAAATTTACTTTTTTAGTTTGTTTACTTTTTCTGACTCTTTGCTGTACTAATGATGACTCCTCTGAAGGATATGCGCCAACTCCAGCAAGCATTTCTATTCCTGGGGTGTTTTTACAATTACTTCCAGCGCCAGAAATACCTGCAAACAATCCTCTCACTGAAGAAGGGATAGCCTTAGGGAGGCAACTTTTTTTTGAAAAGAAACTCTCTGCAAATAACACATTAGCTTGTGCTGGGTGCCACAAACCCAATGAAGGATTTAGTGATCAACGCAGATATAGTATTGGTATTGACGGTATTGCAGGATTTAGAAATTCAATGCCGATTGTTAATTTTGCTTGGAACACAAAAAACAAATTTAACTGGGACGGTAGCGCAAATTCATTAGAACAACAAGCTCTTGAACCTGTTATTAATGAAATAGAAATGCACAACACTTGGCCCAACGTAGTAGAAACGTTACAGACAGACGCCAACTATCCTATTGCATTTGGCGAAGCTTTTGGGACCACTACCATCTCAAAAGAACGTGTTGCCAAGGCGCTCGCTCAATTTATACGCACACTAGTTTCTGGAGACTCTAAGTTTGACAAATACGTATTAGGAGAGGCAACACTAACCCCTCTTGAAGCAGAAGGTCTTGCTGTGTTTTTGGATGAAGATCGCGGAGATTGTTTTCATTGTCATGGAAGTCCAACCAACCCTTTATGGACAGACAATGATTTCCACAATAACGGTTTGGATGAAGACTTTTTAGACCTAGGATTGGGAGATATTACTGGAGACCCCGCGCAATTTGGACTGTTTAAATCACCTTCATTACGCAACCTAGCGTTTACCGCTCCATACATGCATGATGGCCGTTTTGCAACACTAGACGAGGTTATTAACCACTACAGTGAAGGCCTAGTATTTAGCCAAACCATAGATCCATTGATGAAGACCGTTGCGCAAGGTGGCGTACAACTTACGGTGGAAGAAAAAGCAGCCTTAAAAGCATTTATGCTAAGCCTCTCAGACCCAACACTTGCTACCAATCCAGCATACCAAAATCCAAACTAGTCTCATTTTTATTGAAATATTTTATAGGCAGCACTATTGTTCTAGCTCTTTTAGGGAACCAAAAACATTTCAACAAACCAAAGGGTAAAAAACTGTATCTGTTTTCTGTTTCAGCAAAACAGGAAAGAGACTAACATTTCAGAAATGCCTTCATAGGTCCTCTAAACCTACCCCAGCTATTGGTAATCCCTATTACGCCATGCGTTTTTAATATTTTATTAGGAGTAAAAAAGGGGTTTATATCGTATCTTTACCTTTTAATTTAGGCGAATTCTAATTTATGATAAAAGTAAGTGATATAGCGCGGCTTAAAATTTCGCAATTAATGGCAGAAGACGGCTTTAGCATTGACATTGACTTTGTGCGTGTAGGTGTAAAGAGCGGAGGTTGTTCTGGTCTTTCTTACGAGCTAAATTTTGATGGTGTTATTGGCGAAAACGATAAGGTGTTTGAAGAAAATAAAGTCAAAATTGCCGTAGACAAAAAGAGTTTTTTGTACCTAGTAGGAACAACACTAGAATACAGCGGTGGCTTGAATGGTAAAGGATTTGTTTTTAACAATCCTAATGCAAATAGAACCTGTGGATGTGGAGAATCATTTTCATTATAATTTAAAACTACGAATTCTTAATAGGAGTTCATAAGTACATATGAGTAAATATACAGAAGACGATTTAAAAAAAGAACTTGAAACCAAAGAATACGAGTATGGTTTTTATACAGACCTAGAGAGCGAAACATTCCCTGTAGGACTCAACGAGGATATTGTTCGTGCTATTTCAAAGAAAAAAGAAGAACCACAATGGATGACCCAATGGAGGCTTGAGGCTTTTAAAGTTTGGAAATCAATGCAAGAGCCTGAGTGGGCAAATGTAAATTATACAAAACCAGATTTTCAAGCAATTGCATATTATTCTGCGCCAAAGGCAGTAGATCCCAACAAAACATTAGATGATGTAGATCCAGAATTAATAGCAATGTATAAAAAGCTTGGTATTTCTGTAGATGAGCAGAAAAAAATGAACAACGTAGCTATGGATATCGTGGTAGATTCTGTTTCTGTTGCTACTACCTTTAAAAAGACACTTGGCGAGAAAGGTATTATTTTTATGAGTATTTCTGAGGCTATTAAAGAACATCCAGAGCTTGTGAGAAAATATCTTGGTACGGTAGTGCCTACCAAAGACAACTTCTATGCATCTTTAAACAGTGCTGTTTTTAGTGATGGCTCTTTTTGTTATATCCCTAAAGGAGTAAGATGCCCGATGGAGCTATCTACCTATTTTAGAATTAATCAAGCAGGAACAGGGCAGTTTGAAAGAACACTCTTGATTGCAGATCAAGGAAGTTATGTATCCTACCTAGAAGGATGTACCGCACCAAGTCGTGATGAAAACCAATTACACGCTGCCGTTGTAGAGCTTATTGCTTTAGATGACGCAGAAATTAAATATAGCACCGTACAAAACTGGTTTCCTGGAACTGCAGAAGGTAAAGGTGGTGTTTATAATTTTGTAACCAAAAGAGGCTTGTGTGAGAAAAACGCAAAAATTTCTTGGACACAAGTAGAAACGGGAAGTGCCGTTACCTGGAAATACCCTAGCTGTATTTTAAAAGGTGATAATAGCATTGGAGAGTTTTACTCTATTGCTGTAACCAATAATTATCAGCAAGCAGATACCGGTACAAAGATGATTCATTTGGGCAAAAACACACGCAGCACTATCATTAGTAAAGGTGTTTCTGCTGGAAAATCTCAAAATAGCTACCGTGGCCTAGTTAAAATCCATGCTAGCGCAGAAAATGCACGTAATTTCTCTCAATGTGATTCTCTATTGATGGGAAATGCTTGTGGAGCTCACACCTTTCCATACATTGAGGTAAAAAACAAAACAGCTCAAATAGAGCATGAGGCTACCACTAGTAAAATTGGTGAAGACCAAATATTTTATTGTAACCAAAGAGGTATTGACACAGAAAAAGCGATAGCTCTTGTTGTAAACGGCTTCAGCAAAGAGGTGTTAAACAAACTCCCTATGGAATTTGCAGTAGAGGCTCAAAAATTACTAGAAATAAGCCTAGAGGGTTCTGTAGGATAGTCTAGAAAAACTAAAATAAAAACAACCAACAACCATGAAAAAATTTATTACAATTATTGTCATACTTATTACGGTTTATGCCTGTAAGAATAAACAAGAGGCAGATAAAAAAGAATTAATTACAACTGCAAACTCAAATCTAGCAGTTTATAAAGGAGAATTTATATTTACAGACGGTGCTGCGGTCTTAAAAGGAACCGATTTTATTTATGGTGTTGTCATTGATGACAAAATGAAAGAATTGGCAGAAAAAGTAGCGCCCTCAAAAAAGAATGCCTTTGATATGGTTCCTGTAATAGTGACAGGAACAGTATCCCCAGGACCTGAAGATAAAGAAACTTGGGATGAGTTTTTAACAATAATCGACATTGTGCAGGTAAGTCCTAAACCCGCTAAGGCAGATGTTAAGATAAAAGCAGGTACTGTGGCAAAAAAGGCTACAGCATCTATTAAAAAAGAAGAGAAAAAATAATATGTTACAAATAAAAGATGTGTACGCAAGTGTAGAAGGGAAGGATATTCTTAAAGGGATTTCTCTTACAGTAAATGCAGGAGAAGTTCATGCTATTATGGGGCCCAATGGAGCTGGAAAAAGCACACTGGCTTCAATTATTGCAGGAAAAGAGGAGTTTGAACTAACCAAAGGAGAAATAACAATTAACGATGAAGACATCACAGAGTTGGGTGCAGAAGAACGCGCACACAAAGGTGTTTTTCTTTCTTTTCAATATCCTGTAGAGATTCCTGGTGTTTCAGTTACAAATTTCATCAAAACAGCTATCAACGAGAACAGAAAAGCCAAAGGTCTTGAGGATATGCCGGCTAGTGAGATGTTAAAAAAGATCAAGGAAAAAGCAGACTTACTTGAAATAGATCGTAAATTTTTATCCCGTTCACTTAACGTAGGATTTTCTGGAGGTGAGAAAAAACGTAATGAAATTTTCCAGATGGCAATGCTAGAGCCTAAACTGGCAATACTAGACGAAACAGATTCTGGTCTTGATATTGACGCCCTTAAGGTTGTTGCCAATGGAGTAAACAAACTTAAAAATAAAGACAATGCTGTAATTATTATTACACACTACCAAAGATTATTAGATTATATAGTTCCAGACTTTGTACATGTTATAATGGACGGTAAAATTGTAAAATCTGGAACAAAACAACTAGCATATGAGCTAGAAGAAAAAGGATACGACTGGATTAAAGAAGAGTTGGTTTAACCAACCTCAGTATTTAAAATTCTGAATTAAAAAAATGAGTTTAAAAGAAAAATTACAATCCTCATACCTTGCTTTTGAAGATCACCTTCAAGCAGATTCGCCGTTACATGATGTGCGCAATGAAGCCATGAAGTGTTTTGAAGCCAAGGGGTTTCCTAGCAAAAAAGAGGAGGCCTGGAAATATACATCACTAAATGCTTTGTTGAAAAAAGAGTATAGCATTTTTCCGAAAAACGAAAATGCTATCGAGTTTAAGGACGTGAAAGAATACTTCTTAAACGACATAGACACCTATAAAGTAGTATTTATAGATGGAATATATAGTTCTTTTTTGTCGCAAATAACACATGATGTTATTGATGTTTGTTTGATGTCATCTGCCCTAAACAAATCTAAATATAGCTCTATTATAGAGACCTACTTTAACAAAGCTGCCAACTCAGATAGTTTGACATCTTTAAACACCGCCTTTGCAAAAGAAGGAGCATACATACGTATCGCCAAACATAAAGAAGCGCAAAAACCTATTGAGATAATCAACTTTGCAACAGGAACAGAGGCTGCCACAATGCTACAACCTCGTAACTTGATTATTGTTGAGGAAAATGCACATGTTCAAATTATTGAACGCCACCAAAGTTTGAATAAAAACGAAGTGCTCACCAATAGCGTTACAGAGATATTTTTAGAGAAAAGAGCTAATGTAGATTACTATAAAATTCAAAACGACACACAAAACGCTTCGTTAATTGATAGCACGTTTATCAACCAAGAACGTGAAAGTATTTGTAGTGTTCATACATTTTCTTTTGGAGGAAAAATGACACGTAATAACCTAAACTTCAAACAGCTTGGAGAGCGGTGCGATTCCATTTTAAATGGAGTCACTATTATTGAAGACAAACAACATGTAGACCACAATACATTGGTGCATCATATTGCCGAAAACTGTGAAAGCCATCAAGACTACAAAGGTGTTTTTGATGATAGCGCTACTGGTGTATTTAATGGTAAGGTTTACGTAGAAAAAGAAGCGCAAAAGCTAGATGCCTTCCAGAAAAATAATAATATTTTAATTAGTGACAAAGCAACCATCAATGCAAAACCTCAATTAGAGATTTTTGCAGATGATGTAAAATGCTCTCATGGTTGTACTATTGGTCAACTAGACGAAGACGCATTATTTTATTTACGTTCTCGTGGTATCGCCACCAAAGAAGCCAGGGCTTTACTAATGTATGCTTTCGCTAATACCGTACTAGAAAGTGTAAAGATCCCAGAATTGAAAGGACGTATCAATAAATTGATCGCCAATAAAATTGGTGTTAACTTAGGGTTTGATCTTTAATTCTTAAAATATCAATAGGTGCAGCGCAGTTGAAACCTATATAAAAACATACCGTTTAAGTTCTCCACAGCGCTTGAACAGACATCAAAATAGATTATTAAATTAGTCTCAAACACCCCCATATATGTTTGATTTAACTACGATAAGAAAAGATTTTCCTATACTCTCAAGAAAGGTAAATGGAAAGCCTCTGGTGTATTTAGATAATGCAGCTACATCTCAAAAACCACAGCAGGTCATTGATTGTATCGTAGATTATTATTCAAATTATAATGCAAACATACACAGAGGAGTTCACGCACTTTCTCAAGAAGCTACAGACAAGTACGAAGCAGCTCGAAAAAAAATACAACAACACTTTGGTATTGCAAAAGCACAGGAGGTCATTATTACCTCTGGAACCACACACAGCATCAATATAGTGGCAAATGGCTTTTCAAGCCTACTTACACCAGGTGATGAAATTATTGTTTCGCAACTAGAGCACCATTCTAATATCGTGCCATGGCAAATGTTATGCAAACGTACAGGTGCTGTCTTGAAGGTAATACCAATGAATCAAGCAGGTGGGCTAGAAATGGATGCATACCAGTCTCTATTGTCAAGCAAAACAAAGCTAGTATTTGTAAATCACATTTCAAATACATTAGGAACGATCAATCCAATTGCTTTTATGACAGAAAAAGCACACGAAGTTGGAGCGGCTATTCTTATAGATGGGGCACAGTCTTGCTCGCATATCAAACCAGATTTAGTTGCATTAGATTGTGATTTCTATGTAACCTCTGCACACAAAATGTGCGGCCCAACTGGAGTTGGAATGTTGTATGGAAAAGAGGCTTGGCTAGAAAAACTACCTCCATACCAAGGTGGTGGTGAGATGATAGACCAGGTAACCTTTGAACAAACAACCTACGCAGGGCTTCCTCATAAATTTGAAGCAGGCACGCCTAATGTTTGTGGAGGTATTGCTTTTGGTGCTGCCATAGACTATCTCAATAGTATTGGGTTTGACTCCATTGCAGCGCATGAAGCTGAGCTTTTAAGCTATGCTACAGAAAAATTATTAGCAATTGAAGGATTAAAAATTTACGGTACTTCAAAAGAAAAAACATCAGTAATCTCTTTTAATATAAACGGCATCCATGCGTATGATATTGGTACTATTGTTGATAAATTAGGCATAGCAGTGCGCACAGGGCAACATTGTACCCAGCCTATTATGGATTACTTTAATATTTCTGGAACAGTACGAGCTTCTTTTGCTTTTTACAACTCACTTGAAGAAATTGATGTTTTGGCAGCAGCGGTTGAAAGAGCCAAAATGATGCTGTCTTAAAAAATAAAATCATGAAACAATTATTCCTAGCCATTATACTTTTTTGCTTCATAGCCTCTGGCTGTAATGAAACAAAAAAAATAATTGCAGATGCTGGTGAAACAGACTTAGCTGGAAGCTATACAATAGTTACCATTAACGATGAAGCTATTTTACCTTTGGCATCCTTACGTTTTACCAACACAGATAACACAATCAGCGGGAATTCTGGGTGTAATGATTTTGGCGGGACATACAAACAAGATGCCGCGGCTATTAAAATAGGGCAACTTATGACGACTAAAGCGTATTGTGAGGGAGTTATGAAAAACGAGTATGCTCTGTTAAACGCCCTGAAAAACGTAGCGTCATTTGTTATAACAAAAGGGGTACTTACTTTATATTCAAAACAAGGCACAAAGACCTTGCTTACTGCTATAAAAAAGAAAGAATTACTATGACCATTAAAGCGATACAAGAAGAACTTATAGAGGAATTTGCCATGTTTGATGACTGGATGCAACGCTATGAGTATATGATAGATTTAGGCAAGTCTCTTCCTTTAATTGATGAAGAAAACAAAACCGAGGAACGCGTTATTAAAGGATGCCAAAGCAAAGTATGGCTAGATGCAGAACTTAAAGGAGATAAAATGGTGTTCTCTGCAGATAGTGATGCAATTATCACTAAAGGTATTATTGCCATTTTAATACGAACGTATAATAACCAAACACCTACAGATATTTTAAACGCAAAACTAGATTTCATTGATGAAATTGGTCTAAAAGAACACTTATCTGCCACACGAGCTAATGGCTTAACCTCTATGATTAAGAAATTAAAATTATATGCAACCGCATATCAAGCAAAATTAAATAGTTAGTATTTTTAAGATAGCTTAAAATTTAAAACACATTATACAAAAAAGCGTTATGGAAGAACAAACAATAGACACACAGGCATTAGGAGAAAAGATTGTAAAAGTTTTGAAGTCAATTTATGATCCAGAAATTCCTGTAGACATTTATGAACTTGGTCTTATCTATGATGTTTTTGTAAATGAAGATTGTAATGTAAAAATACTAATGACACTTACAACTCCAAACTGTCCCGTAGCAGAAACATTACCTGTAGAAGTTGAGGACAAAGTAAAGTCTCTCAAAATGGTTAATGATGCAGAGGTTGAAATCACCTTCGACCCACCTTGGACTCAAGACTTAATGAGCGAAGAAGCAAAGTTAGAGTTAGGAATGTTGTAATTTTAGTTTTATGTCAAACCAAATCGTAAATAGAGTAGCCAATAGCATCCTTAAAACGATAGACCTAGAAGAATTATATCCTCAAGGCACAAGAGTTGCCTTTGACATTGCACCTTGGCTGCAAGAAGGTATTATTTTACGAGAAAAAAACTTTAGGGAGGCCGTTTCAAATCACCCTTGGGAACAATATAAAAACAATTTTGTTTCTATTCACTGTAGTACTGACTCCATAATTCCTGCCTGGGCATTTATGCTTATTGCTACAAAGCTAACACCCCATGCTCAAAAGACAGTTATAGGGTCACAAGAGGTATTAGAAACCATTCTGTTTACTGAAGTTTTAAATATGCTAGATCTTAGCTCATACAAAGATACGCCCGTTATTATTAAAGGATGTGCAAACAAGCCTATCCCGCCTGCAGCTTATGGTATGCTTATTTCAAAATTACAGCCCATTGCAAAAAGCATTATGTATGGAGAAGCATGTTCTTCTGTGCCACTCTACAAAAGATAAGTAGCTCCCCGATCTAGACATCTCTATTTGCTTTTTAAAAAAATTATTATCTTTATGTAAATAAATAGAACATGAAAAACTTATTGCTTTCAATATCATTATGCTTGTTGACTTTTAGTGGATTTACTCAAGAACAAGAAGCTCCAAAAAATGCATGGACCAAAAGCGGTAGCCTATCATTACTTTTTAATCAAGCAGCATTTAATACACAATGGCAAGGTGGAGGAACTTCAAACTACGCAGCTAATCTTGGACTCACATGTAATGCTAACTACAAAAAAGATAAAATTACCTGGGATAACAGACTCGTTATAGAGTATGGTATTGCCAGTCAAAAAGATCAAGAGTTTACAAGAAAAACAAGCGACCGTTTTGAATTTAACTCATTAGTGGGAAAAGAAATTAAAAAAAGTCTTTGGCACTATTCTTTTTTCTTAAACGCCAGGACCCAGCTTACCAGTGGGTATACTTTTGGAGAAGATACAGACGGAAATGAAGTAAGAACAGAAAATACAAAATTTTTATCTCCTGGTTATTTTCAAATAGGTCCGGGTATGCTTTGGAAAAAGAACGACAACTTAAAAGTAAACATCGCACCGGCAACAGCTCGATTAATTATAGTGGATGGAATATTCACTAATGTTGGCCAAGATCAATCAAATATTGATGCTTTTAATGAAAGCAGTTATTTTGGCGTGAAAGCCAACCAAACAAGCCGTTTTGAGTTTGGTGCTGCCATAGGAGCATATGGTAAATTTACCCTGTTTAAAAATGTGGTGATGGAAAACACACTTAATGTGTACAGTAACTATCTTGAAGACCCTCAAAATATAGATGTTGATTATACTATGAATTTACTAATGTCTGTAAACAAATGGATTACTGCCAATGTAACCTTCCAGTCTATTTATGATGATAATGCTGTAAAAGGATTTCAAATTAGAGAAGCATTGGGCATAGGTATAACATACGGTTTCTGAAAAATTATTTAACATTATACTCCTGGCTTACCTGAGATAGGGTGTAACTGTATCCCTTGCTATATTTATTCTATATATGTTTCTGGGTATAAAAAGTTATTATAAGGAAAACGCGTAACGTGAATTTCGCGCGCTTTATCATACACTACTTTCCTGAAGCTTTCAAAGTTCTGCTTTTTTAGGGCCGAAATAAAAATAGCATCACCATTCATTTGGTTCATCCAAGTCCCTTTCCATTCCTCCAAGGTATAATGTGCTTTTGTTTTTTCGGTTACTAAATCATCCTTGTCAATAGTTTCTGAGGTATAGGCGTCTATTTTATTGAACACCATGATCGTTGGCTTGTCTGCACTTTTTATTTCATCTAAAATCCTCCCCACGCTGGCAATGTGATCTTCAAAACTTGGATGAGAAATATCTACTACGTGTAATAATAAATCTGCTTCACGCACCTCATCTAGTGTGCTTTTAAAAGACTCTACCAATTGGGTAGGGAGCTTGCGTATAAACCCAACGGTATCACTCAATAAAAAAGGCATGTTCCCTATCACTACCTTACGGACCGTGGTATCCAATGTAGCGAATAATTTATTTTCTGCAAATACATCACTTTTACTAATTGCATTCATCAATGTAGATTTTCCTACATTGGTATACCCAACTAAAGCAACTCTCACCAGTTTACCTCGATTACCGCGTTGTACTTCCATTTGGCGATCAATCTTTTTGAGTTTCTTTTTCAATAATGAAATACGATCTCTTACAATACGTCTATCTGTTTCGATTTCTGTTTCACCAGGGCCTCGCATACCAATACCACCACGTTGTCTCTCAAGGTGTGTCCACATTCCAGCAAGTCTTGGTAATAAATATTCATACTGCGCTAATTCTACCTGCGTTCTAGCATAGCTTGTCTGGGCGCGTTGTGCAAAAATGTCGAGAATCAAGTTGGTGCGATCAATGATTTTACACTCTAGAATTTTTTCTATATTCTTTTGTTGCGCAGCAGAGAGCTCATCATCAAAAATAACGGTACCAACACCATGCTGTTGGACATAGGTGAGTACCTCTTCCAGTTTACCCGTTCCTATAAATGTTTTAGGGTTTGGTTTTTCCATTTTCTGCACAAAACGCTTGAGCACTTCTCCACCAGCTGTGTAGGCTAAAAACTCAAGTTCATCTAGATATTCTACAGATTTTGCCTCATCTTGTTTTTGAGTAATTAAACCAATAAGTATGGTTTTTTCGTATTCTATATCTTTTTCTTCTATCATAAGTATTTAAAAAAACAAAGGTACGAAAGAGAATGGTACTATTTTCTCTCCTTTAGGGGCTAAGAGTATTTATTTTAAGGCTCAACATAGGCCCTTATTAAGAAACTATAATATTAAAATAATAAAGTTAAAAACAACAGAGGTTTGTAGTGATTTAGATAGCGTGTTTTTACAACCAAAGACCACCAACAGTAATCTAGCACCATAATTTAAACATTGGTTAATTATTATTTTTTTGAAGTTTAATGCGTTTTTAATCGGGAAATTATGTCTGTACATCTAAAAACGAAAGTATCCTAACAAACCTTGTTTATTTTACTTAAATTTATTCCCAAAATAACGCCAAAAAAAATCTAAATGAATACTCAATTACTCTCTCAAAAAAGTACGCTCACGTACAGATTTGTAAAGAACCTAAGCACTACCATAGCATCTGTGGTGGTTTTTTTATGTCTTAGTGTTTCATATGGTCAAACCAGTGTCCCCTGTGCCGATGGCGCTTTTAATGACACCTATTGTTATACTCCCAATGATGCCACACAGCTTGTATATACAAGTGACACAGGCTTTCCATTAAGACTAACATTTAATGCAGGTACAGTAGAGCTAAACTTTGATGAAGTAGTCGTTTTAGATTCAGACGGTGTTACCAACCTTAATGCTGGTAATCCTTATGGTAATGCAGGTGACTTATCTGGGTTTGTTTTTGAATCTACTGGAGACACCATTACACTGCAAATTACCTCAGACGGTATTGCAAGTTGTACTGACGGTTTGTTTGTTCCTCTAGATTACGATATTAATTGTTTAACCTGTACAGATCCTACGATCGTATTTACCAATGACGGTCAATGTGAGACTGGGCAACAATTTACCATTGGTGTAGATATTACAGATTTAGGGAGCTCAACCAATATCACCGTTACTGATGATCAAGGAAGTGCAGCACAAAACGCTACAACGCCGGGTGTCTTATTCTTCGGTCCATACCCTGCATTGACGGGGGTTACCTTTACTATTGCAACTGGAGACTTGAACTGTGATTTTACAAGTGCTGTTATTGAGTGTCAAGCCCAAGGAAGTTGTGATGTGTTAGATGCTGGATTTGATTTATTTATTGATTGTGAAACATTTTGTATAGATCTAGTTGCAGATTACATTGCACTGCCTAACCTAGATACTACCTCTTATATAATACAAGGACCACTTTGTGACGTGCCTCCTGTTACTGGTGGTACTCCAACAAATTTAACGATAGATGATGTTTGGAGTGGTGAGATTGCATTGCCTTTTGAATTTAATTTTTATGGCAATTCTTACACAAGTGTTGTTGCTGGTGCAAATGGCCAGCTATCCTTTAATGCAGCTTTAGCCGGCGCTTATAATGGTTGGGCTATGGATCCTGCAGATATGATTCCTACCAATGACGCTAACTACCCATTAAATACAGTTTTTGGTGCTTATCACGATATTAACCCTGCTGTTGCCCCGGCAGCTCCAGATAGAATAAACTATTTTGTAAATGGAGTTGCACCTTTTAGAATTTTTGTTCTAAACTTTAATGCGGTACCTCAGTTTGGTTGTAATGAACTTTTAACGACACAACAAATTTTATTATATGAGTCATTAAACGTAATTGATGTAAATATCATCAATAAGCCCGTTTGTGACACCTGGAATAGTGGTCTTGCAGCTATAGGCTTACAAGGAAACAATCTTACAGAATTTAGTGTCCCTGAAGACAGAAATGTTGGAGTCTGGGAAGTTACCAATGAAAACTGGCGTTTTGTACCTAATGGAGGGCCTGTAACAAATGCTAGTGTTTTTGAATGGAGAGATGCTGCTGGAAATGTACTTAGTAATGACCCTGTCTTTAATGTATGCCCTGACCAAACTACAGTATACACTGCTGCCTTGGTTGTAGAGTTGCCAAACGGTACCTTTAATGAGCTTACAGATACTGTAACGGTTACAAAAGAATCTGGATGCTCCCCTTTTGAGTGTACAGATGATGCTTTCTTAGAAAATTTTGAAACGGGAGTAGGCAGAGTAACGCATCCTTTCACACCTTTAGAATTTAATGCTACTTCCCAATTAGAAGCAAACCAATATGCAGTAACTAATATTTCAAGTGGGCTTAATTTTGGATGGCATCAAGCCATGGAAGACAACACTAGTGGTGACACAAATGGTAGAATGATTTTCTATAACCCTTCTGAAGACCCTAGTCAAACCGAATTGTATAGAAGAGACATTACTGTAACAGCAAACACAGAACATATCTTTGATTTTGCAATGACGACAGTCTATGATACAGACAGTGGTATCTGCCCAGGTAGTGGAACAGATTCAAGAGTCATCTATCAAATTGAAGATGAAGCAGGAACAATTCTAGCAACAAGTACAACTGGAAATGTAACAAACGGTGCAAATCCAAACTGGATTAGATATTCTCTTGAATTTAATTCTGGGGCTAGCACAACAGTACAAATTGTTCTTATCAACGATATTTTTGGTGCTTGCGGAAATGACCTAGCAATAGATGATATTAGAATTCGTGCAGAGGGAACTTCTCCAGTTATCGAAGACCCTATGGATATGATGAGCTGTGAAGAAACTCCAGGGAGCGAAACAGCTACCTTTGACTTAACAACCCAAATTGCCGAAACGCTTAATGGTCAAAACGCTGCTGATTTTGAAATCACTTTTCATACCTCACAAGCAGATGCGGATACTGGTGATAACCCAATAGCTACTCCACAGGCACATCAAAATGCAACGAACCCAGAAACAATTTACATAAGAGCTCAACGCCTCAATCAAGAAGATTGTTTTGCAACCACATCTTTTGATGTAGTGGTTGAGCTTCCTCTTACAATAACTACCGACTTGCCATCTCAATTAGACGTATGTGCTAATGAAGATGCGGCCGCCATGGATGCTACTCCTACAAATGCTGGGATAGATTTAAGCACGGTGAGCTATGAGTGGGCAAATGCTGGTGGCACAATAGTTTCTACAGAGGCTATATTTGCTCCTCCGGTATCTGGTGTGTACACGGTTAAAATAACCATACCACCTTGTAGTGAAACTATTGTTACTGTAAATGTAGTTGTAAAGCCTGTTCCAGATCTTGATCTAGGAGAGGATGTTACCCTTTGTGATAGTGAAGATTTTGAAATTGTACCAAATATTTCTGGAGACACTACAGGAGCTACTTACCTCTGGAATACAGGAGCCACAGATGCTACTATTATTACAGCCCAAAGCGGAACCTACTCTCTTGAAATTACTACCGTAGATGGTTGTGTTGTTTCAGATAGTATTACGGTTGTTATTTCAGATCCAGTAGTGGTTACACTTGAAGAAGATTTTGATGTGTGTCCAGACTTTGAAACTACAATTACGGCAACTTCAAGTGATGTTGGTGTAACCTACCAGTGGTTTGAGAATGGAACCTTAATCGCTGATGAAGGTGAAAATACCTTAATTGTTTTATTAACTCAAGACGGGCCATCTTCACAAGAATATAGTGTAGTGGTTACAAACAGTGATGGATGTATGGGTACTGCTTTTGTAAATGTATCGCTATATACTAACAATGAAAATTGTGTGATTTCTCAAGGTATTTCTCCAAATGGAGATGGATTAAATGATGTGTTAGATCTTAGCTTCCTAAACAATAGAACAGGAATTGAATCCTTCCAGGTATTTAATAGAAATGGTACGACTGTCTATGATTTTGTAAATTACACAAACCAATGGGGTGGCCAAACTAGTGATGGTGAAGAATTACCAACAGGGACATACTATTATGTTCTTGGCCTAACTGGAGAAGATCCTGTGTTTGGATCAAGCTATACTGGTTGGGTATACATCAATAGAGAGAAAAACTAATACTATAAAAAGATGAATACATAAACAACATTTACAAATAAGAGTTTAAATGTTGTTTGTGCAATCAAAATAAAATAAACACCACAGAAATGAAAAAAATACTATCAATACCATTAATGCTTATATGTGTTTTGCTTTGTTCCAAAGAAGCAAATGCGCAACAAGACCCTCAATACACACAATTCATGTATAACATGAATGTTGTAAATCCTGCCTATGCAGGATCTAAAGAGAGCATTTCTTTTACCTCGCTATATAGAACTCAATGGGCGGCTTTAGATGGAGCGCCTACTACTTTTACTTTTTCTGGACATGGTCCATTAAATGACAAAGTAGGGGTAGGTTTATCTGCAGTAAAAGATGAGCTTGGACCTGTACAGGAAACCAATGTATTTGCAGATTTTTCATATACGTTGCAACTAAGCCCAACCACAAAATTAGCTCTTGGTATAAAAGCGGGTGCTACTTTTCATGATGTAGGTCTTGCTGATTTAGAACTACAAGATCCTAATGACCCATTCTTTAATCAAGATATTAGCAATGTGTATCCAAATATTGGGGCTGGTGCTTTTCTATATGCAGATAAATTTTATATCGGCGTATCGGTGCCTAACTTATTGAACTCTGTGCACCTTGATGCTAACGGAACACAGATTGGATCAGAGGTAAATCACTTCTTTGGTACTGCAGGATATGTTTTTCAGGTTACTGATGATGTAAAGTTAAAACCATCTGTGCTAGTGAAATCTGCATTTGGAGCTCCGGTTTCTTTCGATGGAAACTTAAATGCCTTATTTTTCGAAAAATTTGAATTGGGAGTATCCTATAGATTAGATGACTCATTTAGTGGTCTTGTTGGTTTTCAAGTCCTTCCAGAGCTAAGAATTGGATATGCTTATGATGCCGTTACTTCAGATATAAATGTAGTAGCACCATCATCACACGAAATCATCCTAACGTTCGACTTATTCACTAAGAAACGTACACTACGTTCACCAAGATATTTCTAATTAACAACATTTAATTTCATTGAA
>CEST01010804.1_pt1 | contig 28381 bp, 29 predicted proteins | sample 326921 | NCBI WGS metagenome assembly CEST01 (sample SAMEA2621509, study PRJEB7988) | marine metagenome | biome: marine biome (ENVO:00000447); feature: surface water layer (ENVO:00002042); material: "saline water (ENVO:00002010), including plankton (ENVO:xxxxxxxx)" | depth 5 m
TCAACATTACATCCTCTGATCAAGATATTTACCGGTCTCTTTATGAGAAAACTCGGGTAATAAGTCAAAAAACAAGTCTAAGATGGCCTGTTTATCCCAGCTACCTTTTTCTCTCAGAGCTTGAACACCAGAAGAAAAATCATCTAATTTTTGACTATCGTAAATAGGTTGATTTTTTATAGCACCCACTCCATCGAAGCGACTCATGTCGAGGTCTTCTTTATCGGTGAAGAATTCCTCGAAATCCTTTTCACCAGTTGTATCACTACTGAAAAAATAACAAGGCCATTGTTTCTTAACGATCAACTCGGCAGCACGATCTCGAGCTTCCTCTTCACTAGCACACCGAAATGGTTCGTAACCCATTTGACGTAAATAGCGCTCTGCAATGTCAGAAAACGTAATTAAATGAAGATGTTCACTCAATTTAGGGAAGAATATCTCTCTATTTTTCCCTAGCAACCCGGACATAAGACATAACTCACCAGATTCTTGTGGTGTTACAAAATATCGACGTACATCATTAGGAGCAGAGAATGGTTGGCGCTTTGCAAATCGTTGATTGAAGCCGTGAAGTAGCGAGCCATCTGAGAAAGCGACATTTGCAAAACGAGCCATTGAAATAGGCATTGTTTTACTCTCTCGCATTAGGAACATTTCCATAATACGCTTACTCGCACCCATCATATTTACTGGATTTGCTGCTTTGTCAGTCGATACGCAAAAATATTTCTTAGCGCCATTATCTCGAGCGAGCCTGAATGTTTTTATAGTGTTAAAAATATTTACGCTCAACATACGCATTAATGTAAACGGATCTTTCTCACTTCTCACATGCTTTAATGCCGAAAGATTAAATACATAGTCATAAGGACCTTCTGAGGCGATCAGCGCTTCAAATTCTTTGCCTCCGCAATCAATCGCAAAAGTCCTAAAATCGCCGTCTATATATCCAAGAGTACTTCGAATATCTCTTACAAGCTCAACCATATTGTTTTCACTAATATCTACAACATGAACTCTTAACGGATTACGTTTAAAGATTTCCTTAGTAACAGCTTGGCCAATAGAACCCGCACCACCAATTACTAAAAAACGCCCATCTTCAACCGTCTTATCAAGCCTCTCCGATAATTGATTTATATCAGGACCAAAAAGGTCTGATTTACGACCTATCAAATCAAGAATATTGGCTTCATAGCTCATTTAACTGCCTCTAGAAGCGCCGCGGTGACTTGGTCAACCTCCCTGTTGGTCATCGTAGGAAACAGTGGAAGTGTTAGCTGCCTACTGCAAATTTCCGCTGTAATCGGTGAATCAACTGGTGAAAACTGTCCTTTGTAAGCGCTAAAATCCCAGAAAGGAGGATAGTGAATGCTGGACTGGATTTTATTTTCTTTGAGCGCTCCAATAACTGCAACTCGATCGGCACCCTTAGGCAGTAAAACGGGCAAAATATGATAGGCAGACAGTAGGTGTGATGCCTGATTCGAGAAGGGAACCAAGACGGACGAGCCATGCAAATTTGCTCTATAACGATCAGTGAGTTCTCCTCGCCCAACATTACCGGCCGGCAATTTATCAAGTTGCACAGAGCCAATCGCTGCGCGTATTTCATCCATACGGTAATTTAAGCCTGGCCGTGCAACATCGTAGGTAATCGCTCTTCCCTTGTGCCTATCAAAAGTTAGCGTTGTCATCCCATGAGACCGCAGATACCCTAATTTTTTATTCAGCTCCTGACTTTGGGAAGAAACCATACCACCTTCGCCGATAGATAAGTTTTTGTTACTAAAAAAGGAGAAGCAGCCCACGTCACCAAATGTTCCACATTTTTTTCCATTTACTGACGCTCCCGGAGCATGAGCGACGTCTTCGATTAACCCTATTCCTTTACGCTTGCAAAGCTGACTGATTTCCGCAATATCATTGATCGGATAGCCTGCATAGTGAACAACAATAATCGCCTTAGTCTTATCTGTTATCTGGTTTTCTATTGATCCGACAGACATATTCCAATCGTTCAAAGACGTTGCATCAGCCAGTACTGGCGTAGCGCCAACTAAATTAACCACATTAACGTCAGCTACAAAGGTAAGAGACGGAATTATCACTTCATCACCTGGACCTACGTTTAGCGCCAAAAGAGCCATATGGAGTGCTGCAGTGCCATTAGCAACCGCTTTACAGTGCGTCCCATCACCCAGAAAGGTCCCAAAAGCGTTTTCAAATTCAGTAATCTCTTCACCCATAGACAACCAGCCACCGGCTACTACAGCAGAAGCTGCATCAACTTCCCTTTGATCAAAATTCAATTTAAAAAGCTGTATATTCCAATCCATCATTCACCTCGAAATGTTAGCTAAGCTCGTTTTCTTTGTGCTTAGCGACAATACTTTAAACAAAATACCTTTCAGAAATCCAACACCATATGAAACATGCATTACCGAGATACAATACACCGACAATATCAAATGGAGAGCACCTTGGTACTTAACCCCGAGAAGCTGGCCGAATAGTAACGACCCATAATACAGGGCCAAGAAAACTATTAGCATTGGAATTGAGACCACAAAAAGGAAGATTAACATAACCACAAAAGCGAAAGGAACAATATGCCGCACATTGGCAAACTTTCGATGTTTAGACACCACAAACACTTTCCAAAACCCATACTGGTAAAATTGTTTAAACAGGGTTCGAGCTGACCGTCTACCTTGATATTGACTTTTAATGCGACTGTCCTGATAGATCATTTCACCGCTTTCAATTATCCTTAGGCAAAGTTCGTCGTCCTGATTTCTAACAAAATTTTCATCAAAAAGACCGATCGCTATAAGGGTATCCCTCCGCCAAGCCCCTAAGTAGACGGTATCTACGGATCCGTCATAATTTATATTCCTACTTGCTGCGCCCCCTGACCCAAGCGGCGATTTGAATGCGGCGGAGATAGCAGATGACATCAAGGTGTCACCCGGACTAATATGCCACGGGCCGCCTACACAGGCTGCTCCAGAACTTATAATGGCATCAATACAATTTAGGAGGTAATTCTGATCATAACTAGAGTGCACGTCTAGCCGGACTATAAATTCACTATCTTTCATTAAGATTGCCAAATTTAGGCCTGAAGAAACTATACGTTTTGGATTATCAATAACAGTTAGATTATTAACACCTAACTGTTTTTCAGCTATTATCTCTCGAGTCCTGTCATCACTTCCACCGTCCGCAATAATGTACGTAACCTCATGAGAGGCCGTACAAAACTCACCCAAGGAGTCAACAAACTGTCCAATATATTCAGCTTCATTATAGCAAGGTATTATTACTGATATCGTACTCAAAATTTATCTCACAATTGGTTATTAAAACGAATCTCTCACAGATTACTTATTGTTTATTCTTTAAAAACCTCGGTAATCCTCAAGAATTATCATCTGGCAGGACCATTTCTTATATATTGCGATGCTAGACAACAACTGACCCCACTAAACAAATTAAGTGAACAGATCATCTAAATAGACCTATAAAAAAACCGACGTTCACTTAGTCTCCGCACCTATCTTTGATAGAAAGACCGCAAAGAAACCTACAGTTTTACCTAAGCGCTTCATTGAAACATGAGAGTGTCAGTCGTTTAAAATGGTCTTCGCACTTACTATGGAGCCTTTTTGTTTGAAAACATTAGCAACATGACTATCAATGCATTCCCCTTCTCCAAAATTAATGATCCCGCCAAGATACTTGATCTTCTTTTGATAAGCAGCGAAGCAAAAATTAACATCGCTAATTGAGAAGCGATCCAAATTTACATCTGAGGAGTCTTTCCCAGCAACTCCGATATCAGCCGAATTAATGATAACGTCACTCACTTCAACTGACGAGTTTTCACCTGCAGAAATGCCTTTATCAACACAGCCAGAAAGCTTGGCAGTTCGAATTGCGTAAGTTCCTACTGACAGATCAACGCAATCATTACCGGCTCCATCAATTTTTATATCGCCAAACTCAATATCAGAGAAATCTGCGTCGGCACCGTCAGAAAAGGCCTTGTTTATATCTAGATCTATACCAACACCTGAGACCCGAACGAAATGCACAACATCTTCACAATTAGATTGGGAAATTTTGATCCCCACCATTGCCAACTTAATGTCCGAAAACGTAAGACATCCACTCAACTGATTAGTAACAGACTTCTTCATATTCGCAGCCTGGTATCCAAGAATATTCGGCCCACTTGACACAACCCAATTCTCCATTGCGTGTCCACTGATATGAACCTGAGCGTCTTCATAATATTCAGAATCGTCCCCTATTACAATACGGATTGTCCTGTGTTCTTTGGATATTTCAAGATTCAAATTTGCAGACATATTAAACTCGACATTTGGCAGCTCGACTGGCCAAATTTGGCGAAGTGAAGACTTCACAGCATATTTCTCATGAAAAGCATCTATATATATAGCATTCGTTAGATCCGCGCTGATATGGTCTAATTGCTGAGAAACCAATAACCTTGATAGTTGCAAGGAATCAATACTAAGGTTACTTTCACTACAGATAGGGACGGCATTTACTTTTACAAGGCATTTATTGAATAATTTCTCGCCAAGTCTAATAAGAAACAACTGCTCCTGCTGTCTATTACCTAAAACAAAGTTTTGCAATAACTCATTAATACCAATCTTCTTAGCCTCTGCCGGAGCATCTATTTGGCGAGACCGCAGCCCGTTAATATTATGAATAATCGCATCTATTTTACTATCTACTGAGCTTATAGAATATTTAGCGCCTAGATCGGCCAGCTCTTGGGTGATTGTATTCGCATCTAGGCTTTTCAACTTCTGAACGAGAGCTCTTTTATGCTCCAATGTTACCCTGTAAGGAACAATAAGTTTGCTGCCTGTAAGGATAGGGATCTCTCCCAAGGAATGCCCATCATAAAAAATCGGTCTGAAACGTCGACTGACAGAATCATACACAAATCTAGAATCATCTTTCGTCAAACCTCCATCTAAACCCATTGCCACGCTAAGCACCGTAAATAACTTAATCTCTTCCCGTGACTTCTTCGGAAAATAATCCGGATTTACAATAGGGTCCACTCGAGAATAACCGGCAGGGGATGCCGACAAGCTATCGAGACCTATGCTGAGATAGATTTGAGATAATTCGTACAACACTGATTCGGCTAAAACACCAACACCATGCGATTCAATTAGATTCTCATTCCTAATGCTTGGAACGGAAAAACGTTTCATGAGCCCAAAATCTTCATGACCTCTAAAAATAAAGCTCTCATGAATATCATTATTCTCCAGGAATGATTCATCTATCTCCTCTTGAAATACTCTAGAAACTAGTAGATTGTCGTTTAAATTCACGTTTACGATCGCAGTCCTTGGCGATAAAAATCCAAGCTTACGATACATGTAGGTCGTAAACACTTCCATTTCACTCGATCTAGATATTGGCACAAACAGCTTAAACTTCTGGATATCTCCTAAACTTCCATTCTTTAGCTTGACTTTTATAGATGACAAATTGATGTGATGATGATCACTCATATCACCTGTGAGTCGATACTTAGCTGGAATATTGCAATTTGAACCTGAGATCGAGATGGTGGCGTCACTATATTTACGAGGATCTCTCGTCCCTCTGAGACCTTTTGACTCAGGTAGCTCTCCAGTAGAGTTATATATATTAAGCTTTCGTCTTAATAGCTTTTTAGTATGCCTTCTTTGGCTAAGCTGGATATCTATCCCCACTGAAGCCAAATGTTGTAGATTACTAAGATAGTGAGTAGATCGTTGTCTAGGGTCACATTCAGGATCTACAATATCTGAGAAATATATATTCTGAATTGATTCAGAATCATTTTCAGCCGAAAAAACATACACAGGAAAACCACCGACTAAAAAAATAATGGTGACCATGATTAACTTCATTTTACCCTTCTTTAGCGACCATTTTCACAGCTCGCTCATATTTAGAAAATCTACTTGGCAGTAAATTCACTGATGAATAAACAGCATCACAAGAGCCACCATGCTCAAACTTAACCTCCATAACAGCTTCTTCGTCAGCATAATATTTTCCTTGCCCATATTGAGAATATCGAAGGTTGGTATCAAAGGTAACTCGTAAATCTTCGAATTGAAAATACCCTCTTAGATAGCTAATTTGTATCCTTGGGGTACACAGACCATATCCAGCCAAATACCTACCTCTCTCAAGCAGTTCCCTTGACGTCACCGCGTCAATAACTTTGGATTCTTTATATCTTCCCTCTGACGAAGAGACTTTCAGTTCAAAAAGAGGCCCCTCAAGCGCACCTTCGTACGTTCGTAGTCTAAACTTTTTCCGTGGCATCACCCCTTCATTCGACTCATGGAACATCGTCCAAGCTACATTATCAAAATAAATGCTATTAATTATCCGACTGGGAAATAAAATTTTCATTCCTTGACTTTTAAGTTGAGCCCTCAGTCTATATGCCTCAGCCCTAGTAAGCCTGAATTTAACTTCGCTCCTGAAACTCATGATTACAGATTCATGTTAAGACGTATTACACCAGTGTTACCATTATAAGCATCATACATTTCAGTAATTCTCTTCCTATCTGTTGATGCAAAAACATAGGCGCATTGATTATCGTCATTATCTATCGAAATCAAAAGATCCCCGAAATTCAAGATTTCTCCAGCATCACTAAATATAACTTCTATCGTAGAAAGATGGTTTCCTTCAGTAAAAGAGCTAACATAGAAAGACCTACCTCTGAACCTTTTTGACAGATAGTCTAGGCCGGCTAAAAAGAAACAGATAAAGATCATACTGCCAACAAGAAGCATCAGCCATTTCCAATCCACAGAAGCCGCCACCCCTGATGTAATCGAAATGAAATACACAGTTAATTCAAAAGGCGACCGTACGGGATTTCGAAACCTTACAATAGACAAGGCTCCCACCATTCCAAGAGACAAAGCAATGTCGCCCGATATTAACGATGTTAGGACGTAAGTTACCACAGGAAGCATGAGCAAAGTAGCTGTATGGGCGAAAGTCTCAACCCACTTTTGACCTATAATTATAAGGGTTCTATGTAGCATAAGAGACAACGTGACTAAAAGAAATAGGCTTGTAATTGCATCTTGGTACTTGATTATTTGAAGCAATATTAACTGTATCGATTGGAGAATCATTGACTACCTGCCTTATCTATAATATTAAAAATGGGATCGAAAAATCATGTCATGTCTCTAAGAACATCTAGTACAAATTCTGTATTTGTCCGATACGCTTCCTTTAAGCATCTTTGAGCTGAGTGCTTATTAAACGTAAGCTGATCAAGAGCCATTGTATCTGGACTCAAATCTATATCATCCAGGAAGTAGATAATTCCTGGAAATTCACTTTCTAGCCTTTTAAGCCCTATATTTTTATTGACTGACAAAATGATACAACCCAAAGATAAATATTCGTAAATTTTTATCGGTGCACAATATTCATTATTGTAATCAGATTGAGCATATTGAAGAATCCCGAACTTATAACGCTCCAAAATTTTAAGCATTTCAGCGTGAGGAACATTACCTCTATGATCAAAAAACCTTTGGTCAAGTTCGTAACCAAAGGACTTAAAACCAAAAAAATCAATCCTCATTTTACTTGCGACTGCTAATTCCTCCAACTTTTTATCAGACACTGAAAATCTACCTGGACTAATTAACCCCGAATATATAAACCCATTTCTTGCCTGTTCAGTTTTATAATTGATGAAGCCGGTAAGGTTAGGGATATTATTAACCAAACCTATAGAACGCTCCAAGTCATATGATTTCATAACGAGCTCGACACGGGCAATTGACGAGAGATAAACCTTGTGGAATTTACAGAAAATAAGGCGGTCATATCTATACAAAATATATTTCGGATCGAGAACAGGCAATTCATTAAAAATTACAGAGGCATTTGACCAAAAGAGAAATGGGAACAAAAGCCTTGCAGCGTTTGTACTAAAAATCACAATTTTTGACTTAGGAGCCAATAATAGAATATGTAAAATTAATTTTAACATGTGTACGCTGTTAGAGATGTACCTATACCAGGACCCTGAGTACCAAGTTTTGTGATGACCGAAATAAATTATATCAGTCGATATATCTCTCCCAAACTCGTCTTTTACAAACTGATCGACGAAAGTAAGTTTGGTAGACGCGCCGTAAACTATAAGTATACTTTTTTTCATATCACTGCTTGACGGTTATATCTGATTAACATTAAGCATAATAATCCTGTATGGACACCAGACAGAAGAAACAATGCTACCAATATCAGAATGAAATGCGTCTCTCCGGCATTAAGACCTTCCCTTCTTAACCTTCGAATTAAAATAAAAAGAACAGCAACAACTCCCAATACCCCGGTCCATTTAAACAGTAAGACTAACGATTCATGGACCATTTGCAATGTCCCACCATTAATCTGCTCGAGTGGAAATGTCGCCCCATGAAGGTTCGATAACTCCCAATAAGCGCCACTTATCTCGTAGGTGCTAGCGAATCCACGCCCGAAAGCTAATTGAATTAGATTTGACTGCTGAAAAAGAGAAAGTATCTCGTTTAGGCGAATGAGTGGAGAATTGCCAAGTTTCGATACATCAAACGCTAACACATCCAGTAACTGTATCCCCTTCATAAACACCCAAGCAAATTCGCCTGTGAGGCCCACAGCGTTCCAGTTAGCTGACTGTATTAAATAAAAACCGAAACCCAATGTACCAACCCATCCAACAGACCGGAAGGTAATTCTTTCGAAAAGCCGCAATATACTAAATAGGCACAAAACAACAAACACGAAGTGGGCCGACTGGAACGTATTTATATTTACGTATAACGAAATGATAAACAATGATACAAGTATAAGTTTGTACGAAAAAGGATACCTTACTTTACCTATATTAACGATAAAATAGCCTGCTAGAATCCCAAACCAATGGCCGAAAAAATATACTTCGCCTCCATTTACCCTAGATACAGACATCCCAGATAAATCTATGATAATGGATGATATAAAACAGAATGCAATAAATGAAAGCAGAAAACTCATTATCAGCTTTTGACTAGTGTCATCGAACTGGATATTTAAAAGACAGACCAAGATAAAAAGCTGGATTATCTCATTAGCCACCGCTCCATTTATTCCATAATAAAAACTCGATAGCCAAGATAAAAAGAGGAACATAATGTAGAAAATGGTATCAAACCTGATCCGCATGTTAAACATACGTATACATAATAATAGCATCACGTATTTTTGAAAATAAAAAGGCGAAAAGAAATCCAAATTATAGGGACTAGCCCCATATTCGGGGAAGCTGAGAATTAAGAAGAACACTGCAGCAGGTTTTGCAGATCCTAAACAATTCGTGAGAAGCAGCACGATTGAAATCAGCGAAACGGCCATAAAATAGATCTTAGCAAACCCAGTGTGAGCTATGACCGAATTAATCCCCATCAAGACACAACAGGTAATACCAAGTAGAAAACCAAGAAAGTTAAAATCTGAAGTTTTACTAGTCAAAATCACCGAAGTGACTCCTTTATGCGTGACATATACATAATAGCTACATACACGACATCATTACTAATCCTTGCGAGCACAATCCAAATAAGAAGATCAGTAAAAAGAAAAGAAAACACTCCAATACACAACATATACATTGCGAAAACAAAGAATGATGCTAAAAGATCCAAAACGAAAAACCCATTTATATATGCATATTGCAGTTGAGTTTGAACTTTGTAGTATCCCAATGGAATTCCAATAGCGAAAATAATTAATGCGATTACATCATCGCTAGACATATCGTATTCGAACAAGACCGAAACAGACCAAGATACTGCAATCACCCCAAGCGTGCATGCCAACGTAACATATAATCTAATCAAGGAATTTATCTTCGCCAATTCCTCTGGATCTCTTTCCAGATACAACAATCGAATACTTGCAAATATTATAGATTGGGTTGCGAGTATATGCTTTCTTAGCAATATATAAACTACCGCATTAGCTGGGGTCAGCAAGACTGATGCATAGAGTACATCAAGTTTAGAAAATAGCGATGTCGCGATCTCTGATAACGTTGGAAGTGAAAACCTTCGAAATATTCGCAATGACAAAGATAACCGTACAGGCCCGAATCTAACAACTTTGACTATAGGTATAAAAAAACATATTGATATAGTCAGCCAACTAACCCCTATTGCTAACAAAATAGGGGCCTCGTAGTAACACATTATGAAAGCAAGACAATACTGACATATCAACTGTAATTGAGGCATGTAAAGTTTCTTCTGCCCGACATAGAACCAAGAAGAATCAAACATTTGTGCAACTAAAAAAAGCAATAACGTGAATAAAAAATCACTTGTTTCAGGTATCACAGCAGTAAATTGTTGAATTATAAAAAAAACTACAAAAATGCATCCAACAGTTATGGATCTGTTAAAAAGGATGGTGCTAAAAGCCCCACTTTTGGCTAATCTAGAATATATTCTTGATAGAAATAATGTTGAGGACCAACTCGTGATTACTGCGCAAAAGGCGTTAAAAACAAATAACAGTTCAATTATGATGATTTCAGCAGGAGGATATCCTTGAAATACAAATCTAAAAAACATCAATGGAGCAACAGCAGTGAACAACTGCAAGACCGTCGGATAGAGAACTGCTTTGTTTGTTACAATCGCACTAACCTTACTTGCATCTAGTTTTACTACTTGGGAATCATAAAAATTTCTAATCCATTTATACATTAGAGTTTAACTGAATCAAGTTTATGAGAGTCACAGAACGATTATCAATCGTGTTAAGAATCAACATAACAGATATCTTTTTTTTCATGCCGTCACAACCAGAATTTTCTTATTTCCCATGCACCACCCCATCAAAACCTATTTTTCAATAGCCGAATTAAATCTTTTAGCGACCGATCTATTATTATCAACCACACTTTCCAGGTAGTTAAACACTAGCGTTGCGTCTAGCATTTCGTCAGGATTCTGACCTTGCCTTAGCAAGCTACCTCTTACAAACGGAAACCCGGGAAAGTTATTATCCATTGCTTCTTCAACTTGGTTATTAGCTGCCAATATGGGGACGCCATATCCCAAACCTTCATTTACCCAGCCCGAGATTCGGGCACCCATGTCGCCAGAAATAATTATCGCCTTGATATTATGTCTTTCTTTCTCAAGATCTATAAAGTTGAAATATCTCAAAATGACTGCATGACCATCAAAATCTTCAGTAGAAATCGCCGTCGCTTTTTTTACCATTAAAGGTGATTTTGCGAAAATATTTGCCAACGGTCCTAGATCTTTCGTTTCAGCGCGGTAACTAGGCGACAAATAGTATTTTTCAGTTGGAATAAATTCTTGCTTTGATGACTTATATACAGGAATAGGCGAACCCAAATAAATACACTTTTGCTTAAGTTTTTCGAGTACCGTTACTTGCTCTTTAAACAGCGCAAGCCGCGTTAAGCCTCTTAAAAATATAAGCTGCCAAACTGCATGCTTAAAGAATCTCGGCTTTTCCGGCGTGGTATTGTGCTCTATAACGAATAATCGCCTTGCAAATAACAGTGCGACAATAATGAAAATCGGGTCATAGGTTATCAATACAACCTTTCTTTTTCTATTCTTGAAAATTATTCGAAGCACATGAATAGCTCTAGCCGTGCGGCTATGCCCTTCACTAAGAACATAATTAGTCAGGCTAGGGATCTCTAGCTCCCTAGAAAAAATATAATAGTCCGACTTTTCAATGCCAATACTAGAAAAAAACGATCTATTAAATGTCCTATGATTTATAGGGGAAATCCAATCAATAAAGGTTACATCAGTCATAAAACTCTTGAGTTCCTTGTGTTTTTCAGCTGGTACTTTCCCTAAATTATATTCAATTTAGGGAAAGCTCATTGCACCTGCGTAGTCAACATAATTTATTTGTGGTATTTTCATCAAATTCTGTAATTACTGAAGGATAGTTCTCTTCTAATATCTTTTTGCAAACTTGAAAGATATCATTACTAGGACCAGCACCCAACTTCTTTCTTAGCAGGGATACATCAGCAACCCAAGGCTCTGATTTTATTTTTTGTGGTCCTATTTCATTAATATGATCGGAATATTTAAGCCCGTAAGTTATGAACAATTTTTCCACAAAATCTCTAGCCCAAAGGGTCTCACCTGTCGCTAAAACAAAGCCGCCGCCATCATCACCAAATGCCAAGTCAACACAGATTTTCATAAACTCCTCAGCATCACCCCAATCACACCAGAAATCTAGAGTATATATGTCGCCGACATAATCAGAATCTTCTATAGACTTAGCCAAAATATCCACGACTTTAGAGACGAAATAACTACCAGTCCTACGGGGTGATTCATGATTAAAGGTCCAAACTACCGTGGCATGAACATGATGTTTCGTACGGTAATAACTAATTAAGTCCGTAGATGCATTCTTAGTTATAGAATAAATACATGTCCCTACAACTGGAGTTTGCTCATCTACAACCCTTGGGTACTCTGACCCAAAAGCTTTGCTGGAGCTTAAATACAGATAAGAACAGTTAGCGCTAGAATTTCTTATATATTCGAGAATCCCATGCGTTAGATATGTGTTTACAGCATGTGCATCCGTCCAGACGTTTTCATATAAAAAATTATTTGAACCATGAACGGCAGCAGCGTTAAAGATTAAGATGGGCTCAATAGCCACAAGAACACTGTACAAGTCATCAAATTTAAGCAGATCTATTGTGCCGTAATGATAATTGGGCTGCTTATCTATCCATGTAGATTGTCCTTGCCTACCTATCCCAACCACCTTATACCCTTTTGCTAACAAGCACTCCGCTGCATAACTGCCATCTTGGCCATTAACACCCAAAACAATACAAATATCTTCATTTCCATTCCATGTCGGCAGTATCATTGAACTACTGCACGTCAACGATTTCAAATTTTGGTAGAGGGAAAACTAGTTTTCTTCCTTTAAATTTATCTTGCGATAGGAAAAACTCTCGAAAATGCCAGGGTAACACAACCAAATAGTCTGGATTCTTTGCTAAAATATCGTCTTCAGCGACCAAAGGTATGTGTGTTCCAGGTGTGAAACATCCAAATTTATCTTCGTTAACTTCACCTATTTCTTGAATTAACTCATCAGTGATTCCATAGTATTGAAGCAATACATTGCCTTTAGTTGATGCACCCAACCCACAAACAACTTTTCCTTCGTCCTTAGCTTCTTCAAGAAACGACAAGAACATATCCTGAGCATCACTTACCCGATTTCTGAAAGATTTGTATGTCTTCGGAGATCCAAGCTCTAAACTCCTTTCCTTGTTCAGAATACCTTCAAGAACAGCATGATTAGGCTGACGAGTTGAACTAGCTTTAGCTGCCATAATAGAAAAGCTACCACCATTAACATCATTAAATTCTACATCTATAACTTTCAGACCCGCCTCTCTAGCTATCCAGTCAATTTGCTTAAATGCATAAAAATTAAGGTGCTCATGACATATCGTGTCAAAAGAACTTGTTTCTAACATAGCCGGCATATAGCTTTGTTCAAATATCCATACACCATCTTCATCCAGTACACCCTCAATTTCTCTTGCAAAACTAATGGGATCTTCCAGATCATAAAACATCGAAAAAGATGTAATTACTTTCGCCTTTTGACCTTGGGTTGCACGAGATACTGCATCAGAAGAGAAAAACTCAGGAATCAATCTAATTTCTTTCGGATAATATGAGGCAAATTTTATTCCCGTAGGATCAATACCAACTAATTGATATTCTCCCTGCGGGTAAGCCTTTAGGGTTGTTGCATCATTACTGCCGACATCTATTATCAAATCATTTTTTTCGAGAATATTTAATGAAAGAATACTCTCTACTTTTGAGTGAAGGTGCCGCACCATACTTGAGTTGAGACCTGAGCGATAACCGTAATTCAAACCATACATCTCATCAAGATCATAGCTCTGCTTTAGCTGCACAAGACCACAACCAATAGGTGAGGCGCACCATAAAAGATCAACTGGCCCGCTTGTTAGCTTGTCATCTTTAGATTGAGGGAAAACACCCGTCAATACTTGCTCTCCAAGTGACATGATGGTTTCTAAGTCAGTCCCACCACATACACGACATTTCTCAATATTATGCATCATAAATTCCTCTGTAAGTACAAATGTGATTCAGTTAACGTTATTGTTTTGGCTCGTAAATTCAAACGAACCCGCAGACAAACAAAATTTTGATCAGGCCTCTTATGAGAACTAACAAATATTTTCGCCTCAACGCATTTTACCTTCTAGAACAAAACTCTCTCTCTAAAAAGCCAGAAATATCATCAATGCGCTCCGACCCGAAATCAGCTAATGAGTAGAAAAACACAACGGAAGTGTTTTACATTACTTTATCCATATAAGAGTAATCATTGCCCAAACTAGTGAGTGAGTATTAACAAATAGGGATTAAGATGCGCCACCTTAGTAGGTAAATCAGATGCATCGTCGAGGTTATAACGGCCAGACATCTTTACGTAGCCGCCAAATTCATTTACAAGCTTTGAACTTTTTGACCATATAATTAGATGCGGGCATCGTATCATATGATTTTGCGAATTTTTTAACATTCTCGATTGACTGCTGAAACTTCATTTGCTCAACCTGAATACCACGACCCTCTATTTCTTCTATTTCCTTCTCACTCAGAATGTCGTTACCCGCACTATTAACAACAACTATTTTATCAAAATAATCTTGCTCGATATTGAAGTAGATAGCCTTTTTCTACATTATCTCAATCGGATATTTTCGTCCGTCAATTTCACGGATGAGGCTGTAAAAGTCCTAATAATACTCGGTACAATAGCAGCTCACTCATGCTTAAAATCTACTCTCCGTATTTTATTTTTCTTAAAAGAGCCAGAATATAGTCCGGTAAAAATAGATTTACTGCCCGGGACCTTACCACGTTTACTTTTTCTCTGAAAAACTCCCAGAAGCTCATGACTGGGAAGTCAATACCGATGTGTTCATCGTTATTTTTTAACTTTCTATATACCCCTCTGTCGACTTTTCCTTTAATCACGATATGGTCAAAACTGAATATTGGTTTTTTAACCGCATAAAACTCACCGTATTCCTTGGATCTCTCACTACCAAAAACCTCGAACTCCCAGGCACTTTCGCCACTCTTCAAAAGATTTACTAATACCTTTTTTTTCCACATTGATGGCACTAATGCAGTGCGATAGCCCATAGAACGCGAAATTTCACCCACAAATTCACCAATATTTTTGTCAGGCAACGGGGTAGCCTTTAAATTAAGATAATTCATATTTTCATCTAAAAACATCTGGTAGAAAAAGTCAATTTTGCCGATATCCACTCGCATTGAAAACGGTCCATCCTCAATCAACAGCAACACATTATTCTCTTGAATGCCCAACAATAATTTACTTAAATTATCGGACCAGGATATGTCGTCCCCAACACAAACAACCTCAACGGAATGCTTACCTGAAATCTTATAGTCTAAGTGGTTAGTTAACAGATAGAATTTGGCGTCACTAATAGGGAAGTATTGGTCAAGCCTTTTAAAGAAGAGAGGCCACAGCGACGAGAATCCATCGCAGCTCAGGACAATAATAGCTAGATCTTTATTTTTCATAAAAGTCTCTTATATGTCCACATATATACCCAATTTCGTCGTCAGATAACTGGACCGCCGAAGGTAACCAGAGACCACTAACGCCTATAAATTCCGATACATTGTGGTCCCCAGGGAGGTTATATGCCGCCTGTTTGTTGATCGGCGGGTACATGACACGAGTACCAATATTGTGGTCCTTGAGATATGACTGAAGATCTTCTCTATCCGTTGCAGTGCAATCAATAAACCAAGGGGCGGTGGTTTCATTATTATTATCAAATAAGGTTATACCATCCACGTCACTAAGCAACTTGCTATACAGACCGAAAATTTCCTTTTTCCGCACAACTCTACTACTGAGCTTTTTCATCTGCTCAATACCGATGCACGCTTGCAACTCAGTAAATTTGAAATTGAATCCTATAGTCTCATGTATATCATTCCCGCCACCGGAACGCCCAAAGTCCTTTAGGCGGCGTAATTTAGCAGCAGTTACAGCACAGTCGGTTATTAGTGCTCCACCCTGCCCGGTAGATATTATTTTTGGCGCTGAAAACGAGAAACTACCAATAAGGCCAGCCCGACCAATATGCCTACCGTCTGGATAATACGAGCCTAGACCCTGCGCCGCATCTTCAAGGAGAATCAGGCCATATTCAGTTGCCAGTGATTCAAAAGCTTGAATACCCGCATTGGGATATCGGCCATTAGCAGAAACCAGTATAATAGCTTTCGTTTTCGAAGTAATTGCCTGCCGCACTAAATCTATATCAAGGCACAAAGTATCTGGCTCTACATCAACAAATACAGGCGTCGCACCAAACATTTTTACCGAATTAGGTGTTGCTACCATCGTATAGTTTGGGACAATTACCTCATCTCCCTGCTCGACACCTGCGGCAAGAGCCGATAATGTCAGGCTGATGGTGCCATTATTGACAACAACACAATGATTTGCACCAGTGTACTCGGCAATCATATTTTCAAAAGTTTCAGTCCGTTTAAATTCGGTGATAAAACCACCTTCATCCATATACTCATTTATCGCCTTCTTCTCTTCTTCCCCGAAAAGTGGGCGCATCTGCATAATGAAGTCCATACTATCTCTCGCTATGTTTGGCATTGGTTGGAATTACTCTAATACTAAAACTTAGTTTTATCAGTTTCTACATCTGTAAACGGACCATTTTTTGACTCAATAATCTTGGTATTATCTTCCAGTATCTCAAAACCGTGACCACCAAATGCGAAAACCGCCAAATCACCCTCATTTAAAATGAAATCTTCTAAGAACTCTCTTTTCTCCGTGTAAACAGTACATCTCATAGAACCAGCTTTAACATATACTGACTCTTGAGTTCTAGTGGCTTCTCTTGGAAAGTCATTATGAATATGGCGATCTAAGATCTTACCTTTTTGATACCACCACGATCCTGCCTGACAGAATAATTCATCCGGCGTAATAAAATTTAACCCTTCCACCCAGTCTTCATCTCGATAGATTATTGAGATTATCTTTCCGTTATGTTCAATTTTTTGCATTTCAAAGTCTCCCGTCACGCTCAGAAAGGATTGGATCATTCGATGGCCAATCAATATTTATTCGCGGGTCATCCCACGCAACCGTAAATTGTTCGTCCGCATCTGCATATTCGCCCTGATACGCTAGTTTATAATGATAAGTGGCAAAATCACTCATTACAAAGAATGCATTACCGAGTCCCGGTGGAATCAGAACCATTTGATGTTTATCTGAACCCAGTTCGAAGCATTGATGCTGTAAATAGGTGCTTGAATTCTCACGCATATCCACTACAACTTGAAGTATCTCACCGGCCACGCACGACACTAACTTCCATGATTTATGGTCACCGTGAATACCACGCAGTACGTTATTTTTAGAGATAGAAAATTTGTCATGTTGAAACGATAAGCCATCTGGCAACAACCCTGCTATTTGACTCGTACTGTATGATGTCCAAATCGAACCTCTGTTTTCGCTATAAACTGATGGACTTATTATTCTTAGATCTGAAATTTTTTCAGATGCGTCTACTGTAAAATCTATAGTCAATTTTTTTGCGCCTCAAATAAAACCTGAATCAAAAGATTACTCCCTTCCGATTTTCTTATCTCACATTTAATGTGAAAACCTAATAGGTAATCTACTCAATAGAAACTTAAAGGTAGAAGTCATTGTAGTTAACTTTAATATAATAGTCAGACGCGAATTGAGTTGTTACGACTATATGCCTGAACAAACCAAACTGGTCTAGGCCTTTGGATCTGGGACCATGACAGTCACATTGCCTAAAGCCAGTTTTTCTGAGTCCTTATTAAGGATTAAGTATGAAAACCTTATAGTGTTATTCAACTTATATTTCTTGGTAACACTTAAAGTACACACTAGCTCATCCCCTAAGTATGCGGGTTTCAGATAACTCGCATCTATTTTCAAGATGACTGAGCCCGGACCGGGCAGCTTATTCGCCACTGCCGAAGAAACAAGTCCGATCAGGCCTGCGCCATGTAACAGACGAGCCTTAAACCCTGCTTCAACAGCTTTCCCATGGGACATATGAATCGGATTGTAGTCAGAAATTGCTGCAGCCAAATCATCAATCAATTTAGCATCCACACTAACATTCCACATTAAGGATGCATCATCTTCTATTTGACTAAAATCCATAACTACAAGCTCTACAATTATTTATATTTTGGAAACCAAGCCTCTCTAATAGGGTCTCCGTGATTTCCTTTGTACCCCATCTGGGTGAAGGGAGGAGCTGGATTCTTAACTCTTTCATCAAAAGTAGAGCCATCACCAATAAGTCGCAAACTTAAAGCCCTCCGATCATAGGGAAGTACGCAACTTGGAGCACTATGAATCGTATAAAAATCAAAGACAGCAACGTCACCTCTATCCATACTCCAGCTAACTGCCTCAAAATTAGCGTCCACTTCCGACTCGTCGAATGGCAAAAAATTCTCTTCAGATTCTAATGAATTATTATCCTTAAACCCTTTTGGCATAAGTAACTTTCTCTCTGCATGTGACCCTTTAGCAAATGATAATGCCTGTTCAGCAGAAAGGGCTACATTGGGCATCCAAAAAGAAGCAGTGTAATGACTATCAACCATAAAATAGGATTTGTCGATATGCCATGGTGTCCTTTTCGCTGCACCAGCTTTTTTGCAAATCACGTGGTCATGGAAAAAGAAAGCTTCTAAAGATCCCGTAAGCTTACAAAAGGCCTTACCCATCTTTTCACTTAAAGCGATCTCTTTGATCGAGGCAATGCGCCGCCAATTATTAAAGTCATTAAAAAATACAGTATTACCCTGTTCATCTTTTTCAAAGATATCAACCATTGGGCTCGGATTCATGGCAACGTCAGCTATAGCACGTTCTATAGCATCGACCTCAAGGCCAGACCAAAACCCCCTTAAAATGGTGGCACCAATATCTCTATATTCATCTATATTTTTTAATGTAACGACACTCATATATAACTCCTAAATAAAAATAATATGCACAGAAGGATAAGACCACGACCGCAATTAAACAAACTCTGCAGCAGCCAGACCCAACAAATCAGTAAGATTTCTAGAGCCTATTCTTTTTAGCCTACCTTTTATTGTCATGTAAACAGACGCTTCTTTGTATTCACCGGCCAATACCGAAGACACACCAAATGCCGAAAAGTCCCCTACTTTAGTGCCCGGCATTATAGTGACTCTGCCACCTAAAGCCGCACCCTGACCAATCTTTATTGGGCCACTTTTATGCTTAACACTCTGTGAATCAACAAGAGGTCCGCAGAGAGCAGTTTTCAACATATCGTCTGATGTAGTGTAGAAAATGTTATTAACACCAACCCCAGCCAAATCACCAATCTCGATCTCACCGCCGACAGCACTTAAACTACAGTGGCTACAGATATGTACCTTCCGGCCAATCTTAAAAGCCCCCTTAAGGATAGTGAAGTCATCAATTCTTGTTCCGGCTCCGATAGAACCGGAAATACCATACATTGTGCAAAAACGTGAAACCCTAACGCCCTCACCTACCTCAGAAAATCCCAGTGCTTTCAGCTCGTCAATTGAGAAATACTCACTCACCTTCCACCTCGAATAAATTATGACTGGAAACCCCAGACTCAGACTGGTCCGCAAGTACAGTAACCACAACCTTACCGTACCCCCCATTTTTGACAAACTGCTCAAGTGCATTATCCGTTTTATCAAAAGAGTAAACCGACGATACAAAGGGTTTAATCCTACCGAAGACAACTAGATCATTCGCTTTTTTGGCCTCATAAGGGTTTGCAAAATGGCAGCCGATGATAGATTTGGAATCCATCCAAAGATAACGGTGGTCATAGGAAATATCGTATCCACTGGTAGCTGCACAGGTCACAATCTTGCCTCCTTTCCTTAGAACATAAATAGATGCAGCCATTGTATCTCTACCGGGATGTTCAAATACCACATCAACAGGGCCACCAAAGCGTTTTTTGAGTATTGATTGCAGCTTTCTCCAGGCGAGAGGGTTATGCTCTCCATCTTTCCAAAAATCCAGCCCCTCCGCCTTGCGATTTATATAATCTTTCATGCCTAGCTTATCGCGCAGAAATTCGCCTTTAGCATCGTCGGACACGACAGCAATTGGATTTGCACCTACAAGCTGACAAAGCTGAATCGCAGACATACCAAGCCCTCCAGCTCCCCCCCAAATCAAAACATTGTCACCGGCCTTTATACGAAGGCCATTGTCTGACATCAACATTCTATAGGCTGTACAGAGCACCAAACTGTAAGAGGCCGATTCCACCCAGCCAAGATGCTGAGGCTTGGGCATCAACTGGTGTAACTTGACCACACTAAAGGCAGCCAAGCTTCCGTAATTAGTTTCGTAGCCCCAGATCTTTTGCTCTGAAGAAATCATCGCATCGTTATAGATTTCGACATCTTCATTTCGGTGCCAATTACAGTTGGCAACGACAGAGTCCCCTACATTCCACCTGGTATCCTCTGTACCCAGCTTCACAATAAACCCTGATGCGTCACTTCCAGGAATATGATAATCCTGATTATGAATCGCCGCGGGATTTGACGAAAGCTTGAGTCGCTTAAGAAAATCAAAGGTATTAACAGGCTTTCCATAGGCTGTCCATATGGTGTTAAAGTTAATACCAGCTGCTTTAATTGCTATTAATGCCTCATCAGCGCCGATTTTCGGAACTGGAATATTCATCGGAATAAGTGAGAGAGATCCCAGCGTGTCTTTTGTTACTACACGTGCCGGCATAACGTCAGGGACATTATACTCAGACTGACCTGGCTTTAATGTCTCTGCTAAATTTTGAATGGAAAGACTCATCCCAACAACTCCAGGCCGCCATTTAAATCAATGACTGAAGCATTGAAATACTTTGAATTAACAATAAATTCTATTGCTCCCAAAAACTCTTCTTGAGGTAGGAATTTATTTTTGGCTACGCACTTCTTAAACTGTGAAAGCTTCTGTGCTTCGAGACGATCCAATAACTTGCTTTCAGCAAAGCCAATTGCGATAGAGTTACAAGTGATGTCAAAGCGACCATACTCGAGGCCTACTGCACTAAAGAAGGTATTGCCGAAGCTTTTGATAGCCGCATAAACCGCTGCACCCTTTGCCGGAGCATTTGCTCTAAACGAAGAAAGGTTAATCGCTCGTCCTTTTCGTCTTTTAATCATCTCACCCAAAACAATTTGACAAATCATCAAATTCTGCGTGATACCCACATGGACCATCAGTTCGATATCAGACTTTGAATGGGCGATGAAGAGCTCGTCTTTTTGGTACACAGCCGCGTTTAGGAATACCAGCATTCTATCTTTGGTAACGCTACCCAATTCGGTCTTAAATTCACTTTCAAATTTGTCGGATCCAGTTTCAAGAACCACACCTTTTAAATGATCAGGTTTTGACCGGTTGACCAAGCAGATAAAATCAGCGTCTGAGAAGTGATCAAAGACGGGCGCGATAATATCCGAAGCAGCACCATAGATCACAAAGGTTAACTTAAGCATTATGCACATTCCTTAGCAGGCAAGAAGAGCTCGATAGTCCAACACCAAACCCTGATATGATGAGATGCTTTGACGCATTGAAACCAACTAAATCTTGCTCAAGTAAAAAGGGAATCGACGAGGACACCAAATTTCCAGTGAGATGGAGCGATTTCGGTGCCCGCTCTGTATCAACAGCCAGACTCTTTAAAACATTGTCAATAACCAACTTACTCGCTTGATGCAGATAGAACCGGTCAATATGATCTATATTAAATTCATTCACCGCAAGTAACGCTTTAATTTGCTTCCCTAGCTCTCTTCTTGTCCACTGAAAAACTGCGGCACCATTCATAACCAACTTGGTGCCAGAATCGATATTTTTGGACAACAGGTCTGCGCCCGCGCCATCCGTAAGATGGCTAGCCGCCAGAATCTCCCAACGACCACCACCTTTTACAACTGTCGCGGTGGCGCCATCACTAAATAGAACTTGAGTTGAGCGATCATCTGAAGACAAATGCTTAGAGTACGTGTCCGCACAAACGATCAGACCAACGCCTTCCCCCCCAAGAAGAGAGTTCATAACCACAAGAGCCTGCACAAATCCGGAACAGCCCTGATTAATGTCAAAGCACATCGTTGACTGAGATATACCAAGCTCGTCTTGAAGGCGTGAAGCATGGTTGGGCAGAAAATATGACGGAGACTGGGTGACGTAGATTACATACTTCAGACTATCGCGAATAGCAGGAAGACATTCCAGTTTCATGGCCGCCTGAACCGCCAAATCGTAAGCTGGAATATCAGATCTATGAAGTATATTGATACCAGTCTTCTCTGCGATCCGGCCATCATCGTCATCAAAAAGTAAGCCGGGACTAGTTTCTCGCCGACCTAAGTAAGATTGAATTTCAATAAGGTCAAAAGAATTCACTGGTCTAACAATCCATGGTCAGTCATGATCTGAACGATTTCTGCCATAGACGTAGCCTGAGTAAGATCGACAATATCAGCAGATGCCCCATTTGTGGCGTCATCAAGCATACCGAGAACGGTTATATGTCCCAAAGAATCCCAATCTTCAATATTCTCACTGGACGACTCTAAAGTAACTGAACCAGCGTCTAAATCTAGCGCATCCGCAACCTTCTCAAACAACTCTAATATTTTCATATAAAACACCTTTTTTTAAGACTAATTGAAAAAAATAACAACATAAACTAAATTTTGGGAAATTCCTCGAACTCAACAAGAACTCCCGAAAGATCCTTTGGATTTAGAAAGGCAATAGGCGACCCATGAATTACACCTAAAGCCTTACGTAAAGTGATACTTCTTACCCCCTTACCCTTCATTCTCGACAAACTCAAATCCAGGTCGTCAACGTAAAAACACACATGGTGCAATCCACCTCGGGGGTTCTTATCTAAAAAAGTGGAAATAGAAGAAAAATCGCTAGTTGGCTCTAGGAATTCAAGGTCAAAACCATCTAGATGAATCACAACGGCATTAACTCCCTGCTCCTCCGCACTATACTCTTCCACCTTCTCAACTGGGAAAATATTTAACCACTTTTCTATGTCAGCAAAAGACTTAACCGCAATAGCAATATGAGAAAGCCCCCTGATTACCGGTTCAGTCATAGGATTTCCACAATGTTACGTCGCTACTAGATCGCTTGAAATTCATTTTAATTTTGCTCAGGGATACACAAATCATGAGGTTTTTCGGGCACATTACGCCTGATTTAAATCTGCTCTGATCCGCCAAATACATCATTCGCCACATCATATCTAACCATTTCAGACACCAACTCTTCCAGCGAAGTTTTTGCCTCCCAACCCAAATCATGTTTAGCCCTGCTTGGATCGCCATGCAACAACTCAACCTCAGCGGGCCTAAAGTGCCTTGGATCTATTTTTACTAACACCTTGCCTGACACCGAATCCTTTCCCACCTCATCAATACCTTTCCCCTCCCATAACAACCTATAACCAACAGCCTGAAAGGCTAGCTCTACAAAATAGCGAACCGTATAGGTTTTCCCAGTTGCAATTACATAATCGCGCGGGACATCTTGCTGGAGCATTAACCACATAGCTTCGACATAATCCTTGGCATGACCCCAATCCCGCTTAGCATCAATGTTACCCAAAGACAAAACCTCTTGTCGGCCAGCGGCTATCTTGGCTGCCGCTCTAGTAATCTTTTTTGTAACAAAAGTTTCTCCTCGCCGAGGCGATTCATGATTAAAGAGGATACCATTACAAGCATACATATTATAAGATTCTCGATAATTAACCGTGACCCAGTAAGCGTATAGTTTGGCGGCGCCATATGGCGATTTTGGATAAAAGGGAGTTGTCTCGCTCTGTGGTTCTGTGCCAGGCAATCCACCGAAAAGCTCTGAAGTAGATGCTTGATAAAACCGGCAATTTACCTTTGAATCTCTGATTGCATCAAGGATTCGAACTGTTCCAATGCCTGTTACTTCGGCAGTATATTCAGGGACCTCAAACGAAACACCCACATGTGACTGGGCGCCTAGATTGTATATTTCAGTTGGATTAATATCTGAAATTAATCTATGTAAATTACTTGAATCAGCCAAGTCCCCATGATAAGTACGGAGATTTTTATGGGGTAGTAAGTGTTCGATTCTTGCAGTAGTAAAAAGCGATGCGCGTCTTACTATAGCGTGAACATCATACCCCTTTTCTAACAACAGCTCGGCAAGATACGAACCATCCTGGCCCGTAATTCCAGTAATAAAGGCTACCTTTCTTTCACTCATATTATCCTCCAAATTTGTCAAATATATTTATACTGATATTTTTAATTGCGCCCATAGATGTCTTCAAATCTAACAATGTCATCCTCGCCTAAATACGACCCGGACTGAACTTCAATCAACTGAAGTTCAACCTTGCCAGGATTCTCAAGTGCATGAACAACCCCAACTGGAATATACGTAGATTGATTCTCGGTGAGTAAAAATATTTTATCACCGTTAGTCACTTTGGCTGACCCAGAGACCACTATCCAGTGCTCAGCGCGATGGTGATGCATTTGAACACTTAACTTGGCGCCCGGTTTGACGGTAATTCGTTTCACTTGGTAACGGTCACCATTGTCGATAGAATCATATTTACCCCATGGTCGATACACTTCACGATTAAGGTTCCATTCAGTACGGCCTTCTTGTTTTAATTTTTCAACAATAATTTTGGTATCTTGTACAGAATCTTTATGTGCAACCATAACGGCATCTTTAGTAGACACAATAACTAGATTATCCACGCCGATAGTCGCCACCAATTTTCCGTCAGTCCTCACGAAAGAGTTGTTGGTCTCATGCAGCAGTACATCTCCATGACATACATTGCCATCATTGTTTTTCTCACTGACATCCCACAGAGATGACCAAGAACCTATATCGCTCCATCCGACATCCATCGGTACTACGACAGCATCAGCTGTTTTTTCCATAACGGCATAGTCAATCGAATCACTGGGGCACTCGCCAAATTTCTCTTTATTGATTCGAAGAAAATCCAAATCAGCTTCCATACCTTCAACCGACGCCCTACATATCGCGAGGATATCTGGATGGAATTTTGACAATTCTTCAAGATAACGACTAGCTCTAAACAGAAACATTCCACTATTCCAGAGATATCTCCCCGAATTCAAATACTCTTGAGCAACCTCAGCAGAGGGCTTTTCAACAAACTTATCTACGACGAATCCAGCACCGTCCTCATTTCCTTTTTTGATATATCCATAACCCGTGTGAGGCTCGTGCGGGACTATACCAAAGGTCACCAGCTTTCCGGCTTCTGCCAAATGTACGGCATTAGTCACGACGCCTAAGAACGCAGCTGCATCCTGAATCATGTGATCTGCTGCCAGCACAAGTAATAGCGGATCATCTTTAGCCGTAAGAGCTGCGAGCGCAATAGCGGGAGCTGTATTGCGTCCCACCGGCTCTAAAATAATATCACAAAGCTGGTCAATCTCCCGAAGTTGCTCTGCAACAAAGAATCTATGCTCCTCATTACAAATAATCACAGGAGACTGAACATCGATACCTCTTAGCCGGCTCATGGTGACCTGCAGCATTGTCTTCTCGCCATTAAGGGCTAAGAACTGCTTAGGATGGCCTGCCCTAGACAGAGGCCAAAGCCGTGTTCCCGAACCCCCGGCCATAATTACTGGTTTAATCACAAACAATCTCCATTACATTTCTAAATATAAAAAGTCTAAAATTCGTTTACACGCCATCCCATCACCGTAGGGGTTGTGGGCGATGCTCATTTTTTTGTATTCCGATGGGACGGTCAACAAAGTAGTGACCTGATTAATTATCTCTTTGACGTCGGTCCCAACCAATCGAACCGTACCAGCATTAATCGCCTCGGGTCGCTCGGTTACACTGCGCATAACCAAGACGGGCTTACCCAATGAGGGAGCTTCTTCCTGAATACCGCCAGAATCGGTTAGTATAATACTCGCCCTATCCATCAAGTAACAAAATGACAGGTACTCCTGGGGAGCAATCAAAAACACGTTATCTAAGTCTCCCAACAATCTGGACACCGGCTCCTGGACGCTTGGATTAAGATGGACTGGATATAGAATTTGCACATCGAGATACTCAATCGCGATTTGACGAAGAGCCTGACAAATTCTTTCAAATCCGCCACCGAAACTCTCACGGCGATGTCCCGTCACCAAAATCAAACGTTTATTGGAGTCAAGGTAATCAAAATCCGCAGACAGAGCTAATAAAAGCGACTTATCATGCTGCAACTTTTCCCTTACATTAAAAAGAGAATCAATCACAGTATTGCCTGTTACGGTAATGCGGTTTTCACAGACGCCCTCTCTAAGTAGGTTTTTCTTGGCCCCTTCGGTGGGTGCAAAGTGGTAACTAGCAATCACACTAGTGAGCTTTCTATTGGCCTCCTCCGGCCAAGGCGAGTAGATATCGCCAGTCCTAAGACCCGCTTCCACATGACCCACTCTGACCTGCTGGTAATAAGCAGCCAGAGATACCGCAAATGTAGTCGCTGTATCTCCATGAACCAGCACCACATCAGGTTTAAAGCTTTCCAAAACGGGCTTCATTGCAATAATAATTGATGCCGTCACATCATTTAATGTTTGGTCTGGCCTCATGATATCTAAGTCAAAATCTGGCTTTAACTCGAATACGTCTAGAACCTGATCAAGCATTTCTCGATGCTGCGCAGTCACACATAACATTGACTCAAAACGATTATCTGCAGATAGGGCGGATACCAATGGAGCCATTTTGATTGCTTCGGGACGCGTCCCAAAAACCGTTAACACTTTTTTAACCATAGTATTCAGTCAACCCCAAAAACATCCCTTGAAAAACACTTTGAGTCAACATCCTTAAGACACTCAGCCTTTCTATTAGCAACAATCACGTCACATCTCTTTTTAAATTCATCAAGATCTGAAATAACTTTTGACCCAAAAAATTCCCTTTCATCAAGCTCAGGTTCAAAGACAACAACTTGAATACCCTTGGCTTTAATTCTTTTCATTACACCCTGTATTGCAGAGGATCTAAAATTATCGCTACCTTCTTTCATCACCAAACGATAAAACCCAACGGTCTTGGGCTTTAGTTTTAGTATCTCGTCAGCGATGAAGTCTTTTCGAGTGGTATTTGAGGACACAATAGCCTGTATCAACGTTTGCGGCACCTGATCATAGTTTGCCAAAAGCTGTTTGGTATCCTTTGGCAAGCAATAACCACCATAACCAAAGGATGGATTGTTGTAGCCATCACCTATCCGCGCATCAAGGCATACGCCATTGATAATGCTTTTAGTGTCTAGGTCATGGGCTAACGCATATGAATCTAACTCGTTAAAAAATGACACTCTCATCGCCAAATAAGTATTGGCGAATAATTTAATCGCCTCAGCCTCGGTCGAGCGAATAAAGAGAGTTTCGATGCCTTCTCTTTCAGCTCCCTGTCCAAGTAGTCGACCAAATTCCTTGCCTGCCTCACAGTGACCGCCCACAATAATTCGTGATGGATTGAAGTTATCTTTAAGGGCTTGACCTTCTCTCAAAAACTCTGGTGAGAAGATAACTCGTTTAGTTTTATATTTTTCTTGCAGCAATTTGGTGTGACCAACCGGAATAGTTGATTTAATAACTACAAGCGCATCAAGGTTTAAACTAAGAGCATCCTCAACCACAGCGTCCACTGAACTAGTATCAAAACGATTTGTATCGGCGTCATAGTTCGTGGGTGTAGCGACGATAATAAAGCTAGCACCTTCATAGGCAACTTGTTTGTCCAATGTTGCAGTCAAGGATAGTGGCTTTTCGGCTAAGAATAATTCAATCTCTGTATCGGCAACCGTCGACTGTTTGTTGTTAATTTTATCGACTCTCGCCGCATCAATATCTAGCACGGTCACATCGTTGTGCTGCGCCAAAAGAACCGAGAGTGACATTCCAACATACCCGGATCCAACCACTGTTATTTTTATTCTTTCAGCCAAGATGATTAAGCTCTTATATTA